>Ga0193753_10000322_pt1 | contig 47239 bp, 36 predicted proteins | sample H1c2metaG_FD_144925 | JGI IMG/M metagenome (GOLD analysis project Ga0193753, IMG submission 144925) | Soil microbial communities from a riparian zone of the East river system, Colorado, United States - H1c2 | ecosystem: Environmental > Terrestrial > Soil > Riparian zone | place: USA: East...
CTGCTCGAGGCGTTCGACTCCAACTGGATCAACGCGGTCACCTGGGGCCCCACCGTGCTGATCCAGTTGGAGTCGAACGCCTCGAGCAGGAGGCCGCGCTCCTCGTCGCCCATGTGCGGCGGCGAAAGGTAGATGCGGCGGCGATCGCTCATCCGCTCAGCCGTCCCCGGCGCGGCGGCCGTCGCCGCGCTGCTCGGCCGCGCCGAAGAACTCCGGCATGGTCGCGTGACCCGGCTGCGAGATGTCGCGCCGGGCGAGCACCCGCATCACCGTCTTCGCGAGGATCGTCACGTCCAGGGCCAGGCTCCAGTTCTCGACGTACCAGGTGTCGAAGGCGAGCTTCACCTCCCAGTCGTGCGCGTTGCGCCCGTTGACCTGGGCCCAGCCGGTGATGCCGGGCAGGACCTCGTGGCGGCGGGCTTGCTCGGCCGAGTAGCGCTCCAGGTACTTGATCGGCAGCGGGCGCGGGCCGACCAGGCTCATGTCGCCGCGCAGCACGCTCCACAGCTGGGGCAGCTCGTCGATGCTGGACGAGCGCAGGAACTGACCGAACCGGGTCAGCCGCTCGGCGTCGGGCAGGAGCGCGCCGCTCGCGTCGCGCCGGTCGTTCATCGAGCGAAACTTGGTGATCCGGAAGCGGCGACCGCCGCGCCCGGCGCGCTCCTGGCTGAACATCACCGGCGAGCCCATGGTGAAGCGGATGGCGATCGCGCTGGCCGCGATGACCGGCGACAGCAGACCGAGCGCAGCAGCCCCCAGCGCCTTGTCGAGGGCCTTCTTTGCTATAAGGTGAGCTCCAGCCTGTCGCATGGCGGATCGAGGGTCGCGAGGCAGATTAGCATGAGTGAGTGGAGGGTCTTCGTGTACGGCGCGTCCGGCCACGGCAAGGTCGTGCTCGACGTCCTTCGCGCGGCAGGGGTTCCGCGTCTGACCGGCTTCGTCGACGACGGCGAGGCGCGCCACGGCGCCATGATCCTCGGTCTGCCGGTGATGGGTGACGGCGCGTGGCTCGCGCGCCAGGTCGACGAGCGCGGCGAGGGCGTCGCGATCGCGCTCGGCATCGGCGACAACCAGGCCCGCCACCTGGTCAGCGAGCGGTGTCGCGCCGCCGGCATCCCGATGCTGCCGGCGGCGGTGCACCCGCGCGCCGCGGTGGCCGCCTCCGCCAGCGCCGGGGTCGGCACCGTCGTTATGGCGGGGGCGATCGTGAACCCGGACGCGCGCATCGGCGAGGGCGTCATCGTCAACTCCGGTGCGGTGATCGAGCACGACTGCGTGCTCGGCGACTTCGCGCATATCTCGCCCAACGCGGCGCTCGGCGGCGGGGTCAGCGTCGGGGCCTTCACCCACGTCGGCCTCGGCGCGTCGGTCCTGCCCGGCGTGCGGATCGGCGCGCGCGCGATCGTCGGCGCCGGCGCCACCGTCACCCGCGATCTCGGCGACGCGGTGGTCGCGGTCGGCGTGCCCGCGCGGGTGATCCGCCGGCTGGACGGCTGAGGCGGCGCGCCGCGTGACCCCATCGAGGCCCAAGGTCGCCCACATCACGACCATCGACCTGTCGCTGCGCTATCTCCTGCTCAACCAGATGCGCGCGCTCGAGGCGGCCGGCTACGACGTGAGCGGCATCTCGGCCGACGGCCCGCACGTCCCCACCCTCGAGGACGCCGGCATCCGCCACATCGCGGTGCCGATGACCCGTCGCATGGCGCCGCTCGCCGACCTGGTCTCGCTGGTGCGGCTCTACCGGGTGATGCGGCGCGAGCGCTTCACCATCGTCCACACCCACACGCCCAAGCCGAACCTGATCGGGCAGCTGGCCGCGCGCGCGGCGGGCGTGCCGGTCGTGATCTCGACGGTGCACGGCTACTACTTCCACGATCAGATGGCGACCCTGCCGCGGCTCGCGCTCATCGCGCTCGAGAAGCTGGCCGCGCGCTGCTCGCACCTCATCCTCTCGCAGAGCCGCGAGGACGTGGAGACCGCGGCGCGGGTCGGCATCGGCGCGCCCGGGCGGGTCGAGCTGCTCGGCAACGGCATCGACCTCGCCCGCTTCGACCGCGCCGCGATCCCGGCCGGCCTCCTGGCCGCGACCCGGCGCGAGCTCGGCATCGCGGAGGCCGCCCCGGTGGTCGGCTTCGTCGGCCGGCTGGTGGCCGAGAAGGGGATCGGCGAGCTCATGGAGGCCGCGCGCGCGGTGCTCGAGCGCTTCCCCGACGCTCGCTTCCTCGTGATCGGCCCGCCCGAGCCGGACAAGACCGACGCCATCGGGGCCGAGGCGGCCGCGCGGCTCGGCGTCGATCACGCGTTCGTGTTCGCCGGCCTGCGCCAGGACATGCCGGTCATGTACGCGCTCATGGATGTCTTCGCCCTGCCTTCTCACCGCGAGGGGTTCCCGCGCTCGCCGATGGAGGCCTCGGCGATGGGCGTGCCGTGCGTGGTGACCGACATCCGCGGCTGCCGCGAAGCGGTCGAGGAGGGGGTGAACGGCGTCATGGTCCCGGCCGCCGATGCCCCCGCGCTGGCCGCCGCGCTGAGCGCGCTGCTCGGCGACCGCGAGCGCGCCGCGGCGCTAGGCCGGGGCGGCCTCCGGCTCGCCCGCGAGCGCTTCGATGAACAGCGAGTCTTCGCCCACGTGGTCGACGCTTACGAGCGGCTGCGCGCCCGGCCGCGCGGCCGCCGCCGCCGCGCCGGGCGGGGCGATTGATCGCACCTGCACGGCCGGTTATGGTGAGTCGAATATGCGTATCTTGAGCTACTTTCACGGTATCGATCCGGCCGCCGCCGTCATCTGCGACGGCCAGGTCGTCGCCTACGTCGAGGAAGAGCGGCTCCTGCGCTACAAGCACGCGCCCAACGTCTTTCCACTCCGCTCCATCCAGGCGTGCCTCGATCTGGCCGGCCTCCAGCTCCGCGACCTCGACTGCGCCGTGTACGGCTGGGACGCGCCTCGCTACGAGAGCGGCGACATGGCCCGCTTCTACGAGGAGGCCAACCTCCGCCACCCGCCGGACGAGGCCACCCGCCGGTGGCAGCAGCGCAACGTCGGGCTGTTCTCGCCCGCGTCGCTGCGCCGCACGCTGACCTCGCAGCTGATCCGCCACTTCGGCGTCACCGCCGACGAGGTGCCCGAGCTGGTCTTCTATCCTCACCACCGCACCCACGCCGCGGCCGCGTTCTTCCTGTCGCCGTGCGACGAGGCGCTGGTCCTCACCCTCGACGGCTCCGGCGACAGCGAGTGCACCGTGCTCTGGCGCGGCGCCGGCACCACCCTCGAGCCGATCCACCGGATCGAGATCCCCGACTCGCTCGGCTGGTTCTACGCCGCGATCACCGAGCTGCTCGGCTTCGACGCCTACGACGGCGAGTACAAGGTGATGGGCCTGGCCGCGTACGGGCGCGAGAACCAGGACGTGCGCGAGAAGCTGGCCCAGATCGTCCGGCCGGGACCCAACGGATGGGACTACGTGGTCGAGCCGCGCTACATCCACCACGGCGCCCACACCTTCTCGGATCGCTTCACCGACGAGCTGCCCGAGCTCATGGGGCTGCCGCCGCGCCAGGGCCCGCGCAAGATCGAGCCGATCCACGAGGACATCGCGTTCGAGGCCCAGCGCCTGCTCGAGGAGAGCGTGCTGCGCCTCCTCACCCACTTCCGGAAAGAGACCGGGCTCTCGAAGCTGTGCATCGGGGGCGGCGTCGCGCTCAACGTGAAGATGAACAGCCGGATCCACCGGACCGATCTGTTCGACGACGTGTACGCCTTCCCGATCCCGAACGACTCGGGCCTGTCGATCGGCGCGGCCATCGGCCTCGAGGTCGAGCGCACCGGCAAGCGCCCGGCGGCGCTCGGCCACCTCTACCTGGGGCCGTCCTGGACCGACGACGAGATCGAGATCCAGCTGAAGAGCTGCGGTCTGGCGTACCGCAAGTGCGACGACATCGCGATCGACACCGCCGAGGTGCTGGCCGACGGCAAGGTGGTCGGCTGGTTCCAGGGGCGGCTCGAGGGCGGGCCGCGCGCGCTGGGCGGTCGGTCGATCCTGGCCGATCCGCGCCGCATCGAGGCGCGCGACCGGGTCAACGCCGCGATCAAGTTTCGCGAGTACTGGCGCCCGTTCTGCCCCAGCCTGACGGTGGAGGCGGCCCAGCGCTTCCTGGTCAAGGCGACCAGCGCGCCGTTCATGATCCTCGCGTTCGAGGCCACCGCCGAGGCGCGCGAGCGGGCCCCGGCGGTCGTGCACGTGGACGGGACCATGCGGCCGCAGACGGTCGATCGCGAGTCCAACCCGCGCTACCACCGCCTGCTCGAGGCGTTCGAGGCCAAGACCGGTGTGCCGGTGCTGCTCAACACCTCGTTCAACGTCAAGGGCGAGGCGATCGTGACCACGCCGCGCGACGCGATCCGCACCTTCGCCAGCACCGGCCTCGACGCGCTCGCGATCGGATCGTTTCTGGTCGAGAAGGCGGTCGCCCCGCTCGCCACCCGGCCGGAAGATGTCCTCCGGTAAGCCGTCGCGGGTCCTGGTCATCGCGCCGCACGCCGACGACGAGACCATCGGCATGGGCGGCACCATCGCCCGCCACGTGGCGGCCGGCGACCAGGTCACCGTCGCGGTCATCACCGGCCACGGCGACGACGCGCCCCATCCGCTGTGGCCGCGCAGCCTGTGGGACCGCATCCGGGCCGAGGCGCGCGCGGCGATGGCCGTCCTCGGGGTGGTCGACCTCCACTTCGAGGAGGTGCCGGCCGCGCTGGTGCGGGAGCAGCCGACCTGGAAGCTCAACCGCACCACCGGCGCCATCGTCGACCGGGTCCGGCCGGACGTGCTCTACGTGCCGTTCCCGTACGACCTGCACAGCGACCATCGCGAGGTGTTCCACTCGCTGTCGGTGGCGTGGCGCCCGTCCACGGAGGCGGGCCGGGGCATCCGCGAGGTTCACTGCTACGAGGTGCAGTCGGAGACGCACTGGAACGTCCCGTACGTCGAGCCCGGCTTCCTGCCGACGCTGTGGGTCGACATCGCCGACACGCTGGAGACCAAGCTCCGCGCGCTGGCCTGCTACGAGAGCCAGATCCGTCCCGCGCCGGACGCGCGCTCGCTCGAGGCGGTGCGCGCGCTGGCCACCTGGCGCGGCTCGCAGATGAGCATGGGCGCGGCGGAAGCGTTCGTCACCGTTCGCACTCTCCGCTGAGTCGCGCCGCGGGCGGTGTGCATCTCTTGCACTCCCTGCGGAATCTTCCAGTTAAGCGACCGGCGTCCGCGCAAATAACTCGCAGTTTGCGACTCGGCCTGACACGCGTGTCGCGAGTCCGGCGGTTCCTGGCGACCGGCCCCACGCGCCGCGCTTCCGCCCCGATGTCGGGCGAGATACGATTCTTCCGTCGACCGCCACGCGCACTACGGTCCAGGGGGGAATGGAAGTGAGAGCTCACAACGTGAGTAGACGAACTCGGTGTTGTACCCGTGCCTTCATCGGCCTCGCGCTCCTCGCGGGGGGCTGTTCCCTCTCCGGCCCGGACCGCAACGGCGCCGGCGACCCGTCGGTGACGCCGCCCGATCAGCCGTCCGGCGGGGCCGAGGTCGCGACCGGCTCGCTGCGGGTGGGCCGCGAGACCCGCCTCGACTCTCTCATCGACCGCGTCCAGCTCGCCTTCCGCGGCGGCGGGGGCGTGTTCGTCGCCGGCCACTCGACCCACGCCGTCAGCGTCGACCGCGGCGTCGTCCAGGTCACGCCCTACCAGCCCGGCGACGGCGACCAGGCCGTGTCCGGCGCGCCGATCGCGCTCGAGACCACCTCCATCCGCCGCGGCGACGCCCTGGTCGACACCACCTATCGCAGCGCCGCGGTCGATCGCGACACCGGCCGGCTCCTGGTCACGCGCGCCCAGGTGGTCGAGGAGCTGCGCAACGACGAGCGCGGCGTCGAGCAGAGCTGGCGCTTCGAGTCGGCCCCCGGCAGCGGCGGCGATCTCGTGGTCGAGGTGGCCGTGGTCGGGCCGCGCTACCTGTCCGCCACCGCCGGCGGCCTCCACTTCGGCGCGCCCGGCCGGCTCGGCTTCCGCTACTCGCGGGCGACCTGGATCGACGCCAACGGGGTCGACGTCCCGATCACCACCGAGTACGCCGACGGCGCCATCCGCATGGTCATCCCCGAGGACGTCCTGTCCGGCACCGCGTTTCCGGCGGTGCTCGATCCCACGGTCGAGGCCGAGGTCGGCCTCGATCAGCCGGTGGTCGGCTGGACCGGCGCCGGCGCGCGCCGCTCGTCGGTGGCCGCCAGCGCGGACGGCGATCAGTTCCTGGTGGTGTGGCAGGACGACCGCAACGGGTCCCAGCGCGACATCTTCGGGACCCGGATAGGCGCGGCCGGTGAGGTGCTCGACACGCTCGGCATCGCGGTGTCCGACGACAACGGGGTGCAGGACAACCCGACCGTGGCCTTCGCCGGCGGCGTCTTCGTGGTCGCCTGGCAGGAGGCGGGCAACATCCGGGCGGCGCGGGTCGATCCGGCCGACGGCGCGGTCACCCAGCTGGGCAACGTCGCCGCCACCGGCGCCAGCGAGACCCTTCCCCACCTGGCCTCGCGCGGCTCGACCGCGCTCCTGGTCTATCAGAGCGACGAGGACGTGCGCGGCGCGCTGTTCAACGGCACCACGTTCGGAGGCACCATCAACATCGCGACCAGCGCGGCGGCCGAGCGCGAGCCGGCGGTGGCGGCCGATCCGGGCGGCAACTTCCTGGTCACCTTCACCCAGGGCGCCACGACCGCGGCGCCCGATCTGCGCGGGCGCCTGGTCACCGCCGGCGGGGTGCCGAGCGGCGCGGCGTTCGACGTCTCGGCCGCGTCCGGCAGCCAGTCGCAGTCGGCGGTGGCCTTCAGCGCGGGCAACTTCGCGGTGGTGTGGGCCAACAACAACAATGGCATCGACGTCTACGGCGCGCGGGTGTCGCCGGCCGGGGCGGTGCTCGACACGCGCACCGAGGGCGCCGCGACGGTGGGCGGCATCGCGGTCAGCGCCGCCCTCAGCACCCAGAACCAGCCGGAGATCGCCTGCAGCGGGGCGAGCTGCCTGGTGGCGTGGGCCGACCGGCGCAACCTGGCGACCCGCGGCTTCGACGTCTTCGGCCAGGTGGTCAGCGCCGACCTCACCGCCAGCGGCGGCGAGATGCTTGTGGCCGGCGCGATCCGCGACCAGCGGGCCCCGTCGGTGACCGCCAGCGCCAGCGGCTGGATGGTCAGCTGGCAGGACGACCGCCACGGCGGAGCCGACGCGGTCCACGTGGCGCGCATCAGCGCGGCCGGCGGGCTGACCGATCCGGACGGCATCCTGGTGGTGAGCGGCAACAACCGGCAGACCTCGCCGACCGTGGCCGAGAACAACACCAACTGGCTGGTGGCGTGGAGCGACAGCCGCGCGTTCGGCTCCGACATCCGCAGCCTGCGGGTCCGCTTCAACGGGACCAACCAGGACGCGGCCTCGCGCGAGGTGTCGACCGCGGTCGGCCAGCAGGGCGCGCCCGACGCGGCCCGGCTCGGCACCGGCACCATCGTGGCCTGGAACGACGCCCGCAACGGCAACGACGACATCTTCGCCGCCCGGGTGGACGCCGCCGGGGTCGTCACCGACGGCGCCGGCATCGCGATCAGCACCGCGGCGCGCGAGCAGATCACGCCCGAGGTGGCCAGCGACGGGACCAGCGCGCTCATCGTGTGGCAGGACCGGCGCAACGGCAGCTTCGACATCCTGGGCGCGATCCTCGGCGCGGACGGCACCGTCACCGCCGCCGACATCCCGATCTGCGTGAGCGCCGGCAACCAGACCCGCCCGTCGGTGGCGTTCGACCCGACCAGCGGCCTGTACCTGGTCGCGTGGTCGTCGCAGGTGCCGCCCGCCGACGCCGACGTGCTCGGCGCGCGGATCACCCCGGCCGGCGCGGTGCTCGATCCGTGTGGCGTGCCGATCTCGGCCGGCGCCGGCGCGCAGATCAACCCGGACGTGACGTTCGGCGGCGGTCGGTTCTTCGTCACCTGGGAGGACCGGCGCAACGAGACGCTGGGCGACATCTTCGGCGCCCGGGTCACCGCGACCGACGCCGGCATCACCGTGGTCGACGGCGGCGGCATCGCCATCGCGACCGCGACCGGCAGCCAGACCGAGCCGGTGGCGGTGTTCACCCAGAACAGCTACCTGGTCGCCTGGACCGACGGGCGCGACGCCGGCATCAACTCGACCGACATCTACGGCGGGCAGGTCTCCACCGGCGGGCTGGCCTCGCCGAACGTGGTCATCTCGAACACGACCGAGACCGAGTCGGTCCCGGCCATGAGCTCGAGCCAGGGCGGCTCGTCCGACGTGGCCGTCATCGCGTACACTCGGCTGGTCCCCGACCTGGATACGGCGCGGGTGTTCCATCGCCGCATCACGTCGCGGCCGGCCGGCGGCACGATGTGCAACAGCGACGCCGCCTGCGACAGCGGCTTCTGCGTCGACGGGCGCTGCTGCGACACCGCCTGCGGCGACGGCGACCCCGGCGACTGCCAGTCGTGCAGCGCGGCGCGCGGCGCCCCGCAGGACGGCACCTGCGCGCCGGTGGTGGCCAACCGGGTCTGCCGCGGCTACGCCACGGCGTTCTGTGACCGGCGCGAGCGGTGCGACGGCACCAGCATCGAGTGCCCCGAGGACCTCGGCCGGCGCGAGGGGATCGTCTGCGACGCCGAGACCGGCGGGGTCTGCCCGGCCAGCGACGCGAGCGGCGCGCCGCACGTCTGCGCGCTTCCGACCGTCGCCGGTCCGTAGCGCTCCGAGCGGTGATGCGGATCTCGCGGGCGGCGCTCCTCCGGGCTCGCCGCCCGCGGTCTTTTCGGCTTTGCGGTAGGATCCCGCGCGATGCGTGAGGCCCCGAGGGAGGATCGATGAGCGTCGAGGTCCACGCCGACGCCGAGGCGCTGGCCCAGGCCGCGGCCACCCGCGTGCTCGACGCCATCCGCGCCGGCGCTCGCCGCCTGCTCCTGGCCGGTGGCTCCACCCCGGCGCGCGCCTACGAGCTCATCGCTCGACAGAGCACCGCGGCCGACTGGAAGGGGGTCCACCTCTTCTTCGGGGACGAGCGCGCCGTCCCGCCCGATCACATCGAGTCCAACTACGGGATGGTCCGCCGGGCCTGGCTCGACCCGGCCCGCTTCCCGACCGAGCGAGTGCACCGCATCCGCGGCGAGATCGAGGCGGAGCGCGCGGCCCGGCTGGCCGAGGAGGAGCTGCGCGGCGTGATCGAGCCGCCCTCGCTCGACCTCGCCCTGCTCGGCCTGGGATCCGACGGCCACACCGCGTCGCTGTTTCCCGGCTCGTCGGCCCTGGGCGAGACCCTGCGCCTGTACGTGCCGGCCCGCGCCGGCCGGCGCATCACCGCGACGTTCCCGCTCCTGTCCGCGGTCAAGGACGTGATTTTCCTGGTCTCCGGCGCCGCCAAGGCAGAGGCAGCGCGCGCCGCGCTCCACGATTCGCCCGGCGCGGTGCCGGCCAGCCTGGTCCAGCCGCGCGGCGGCCCGGCCACCTGGCTGCTCGATGTTGACGCGGCGTCACGGCTGTCCTGAGCGGCCGCAAACCGGGACCCGAAGCGGGCGAACGTGCGGGTCGCGCCTGACGTCAAACCCCGTTATAAACCGGCGCCCCTCCAGCCAGCCGAGTGAATCCGCCCATGAACGTCGCCATCGTGACCGCCCGCGCCGGGTCCAAGTCCATCCGCAACAAGAACGTCATGCAGCTCGGGGGCAAGCCGATGGTGCAGTACCCCATCCAGGCCGCCCACGACGCCACCCGCATCGACGCGGTCTACGTCTCCACCGACGGGGAGGCCATCGCCGAGGCGTCGCGCGCCGCCGGCGCCCACATCATCCCACGTCCCGACGAGCTGGGCGGCGACTCGGTCAACCACGGCATCGTCATCAAGCACGCCGTCGAGTACGTCGACGCGCGGGTCGAGGGGCTGCAGAACATCGTGCTCCTGCTCGGCAACACCGCGATGGTGGACGGGCCGATCATCGACCGCGCGCTCGAGATCCTCGACGAGCGCGCCGACATCGACTCGGTGATGACGGTGTGGGAGGCGGCCGACGACCACCCGTACCGCGCGCTCGAGATCACCGGGGACGGCCTGGTCACCACCTTCGGCGGCCCGCGCAAGGTGTCGACCGAGCGCCAGTCCTACCCCAAGGCCTACTACTACGATCAGGGAGTCTGGGCGTTTCGCAAGCAGACCGTGCAGGTCGAGGACGGCCCCAACCCGTGGTGGTGGATGGGCAAGCGCGTGTTCCCGATCGTGCGCCCGTGGGTGACCGGGCGCGACATCCACGGGCCGATCGACGTCCAGTTCGCCGAGTACTGGGTGGCCAACCCGGACAAGGTCGAGACGCTGCGCGCCGAGCACCGCGAGGGCAACGCGCCCGACCCCGGCCATGACGCCGGCCGCGGGGGTGGCAAGTGACCGCCCGGATCGTCGCCATCTCGACCAGCTCGTTCGCCGGCGAGTCGAGCGCGCCGCTCGATCTCCTGCGCGAGCGCGGGTTCGAGGTCCGCATGAACCCGCACGGCCGTCAGCTCACCCCCGACGAGAGCAGCGGCTTCCTCGCCGACGTGGTCGGGCTCATCGCCGGCACCGAGAAGCTGAGCGGCGATCTCCTGCGCGCGAACCCGGCCCTGAAGTGCATCTCGCGGGTCGGGGTCGGCATGGACAACGTCGACCACGCGGCCGCCCGCGAGCTCGGCATCGCGGTGCACAACACGCCCGAGGCGCACGTGGACGCGGTCGCCGAGCTGACCCTGGCCGGGCTGCTCGGCGCGCTCCGCCTGGTGCCCGACTGCCACGCCGGCATCCGCGCCGGCACCTGGAAGAAGCCGATGGGCCGGCTCCTGCGCGGCAAGACGATCGGCCTGGTCGGCTTCGGCCGGGTCGGGCGCGCGTTCGCCCGCCTGCTCGCGCCGTTCGAGTGCCCGATGGTGGCGGTCGACCCGGAGCGCGATCCGCGCGCCGCGGCGTCGACCGGCGCGCGCTACGTCGAGATGGGCGAGCTCCTGGCCGTCTCCGACGTCGTCTCGCTCCACCTGCCGTACGCGGCATCCGCCCGCCACATCATCGGCGCGGCCGAGCTGGCCGCGATGCGCGACGACGCGGTCCTGGTCAACACCTCGCGCGGCGGGCTGGTCGACGAGGACGCGCTCGCCGCCCACCTGGCCGCCCACCCGCGCGCGCTCGCCTACCTCGACTGCTTCGAGCAGGAGCCGTACAAGGGCCCGCTCCGCGCGCTGCCCGGCTGCTTCATGACCGCGCACATCGGCTCGTACGCGCGCGAGGCGCGCGAGCGAATGGAGCTGGAGGCGGCGACCAACCTCCTGCGCGCGCTGGGGAGCGCCTGATGCTCCGACCCGGTCGGAGCGCTGACGACTGATGGCCCGCGTCCTGGTCACCGGGGGCTCCGGCTTCCTGGGCAGCCACCTGGTCGACGCGCTGGCCGAGCGCGGCCACGAGGTGACCGTGTTCGACCGCGCGCCGTCGCGCTGGCTGCCGGCCGGGGCGCGCCTGGTGATCGGCGAGCTGGGCGACCTCGACGGGCTGACCCGGGCGGCGAGCGGCCAGGAGGCGGTCTATCACCTGGCCGGCTTCGCCGACCTCAACGCCGCGCGCTCGCGCCCGCTCGAGACCGTGCACGCCAACATCCTCGGCACCGTGCACCTGCTCGAGGCGATGCGCGCCGCCGGCGTGCACCGGTTCCTGTTCGCCAGCACGGTGTACGTGTACAGCCGCGAGGGCGGCTTCTACCGCTGCTCCAAGCAGGCCTGCGAGACGTACATCGAGGAGTACGCGGCGAGCTACGGGCTGCGCTACACCGTCCTCCGCTACGGCAGCCTGTACGGGCCGCGCGCCGACCGCTCCAACGGCGTCTACCGGCTGCTGGCCCAGGCCATGGGCGACGGCCGCATCGCCTACACCGGCACGCCGGACGACATCCGCGAGTACATCCACGTCGAGGACGCCGCCCGCCTGTCGGTGGACGCCATGTCGCCCGACTTCGAGGGCAAGCACATGCTGCTCACCGGGCCGAGCGCGCTGCGCGCCGCCGACCTGTTCACCATGTTCCAGGAGATCCTGGGGCGCCCGGTCGCCGTCGACTACAGCCCGTCCGACGGCCGCGCCGGCCACTACAGCGTCACCCCGTACGCGTTCACGCCCAAGCCGGGTCGCAAGCTGGTCACCACCGAGTACGTCGACATGGGGCAGGGTCTGCTCCAGATGGTCGAGGAGCTGCATGGATCGCGCGGAATCGAGTGACCGGCCGCGCCTGGGCGCGGTCGTGTTCGACTTCGACGGGGTGATCCTCGAGTCGGCCGACATCAAGACCGACGCCTTCGTCGAGCTGTTCTCGCACCTGCCGCCGTCGCTGGTCGCCCAGGTCCGCGAGCATCACCTGGCCAACCTGGGCATCTCGCGGTTCGTGAAGTTCGACTGGATCTACCAGAACGTGATCCAGCAGCCGCTGGCCGAGACCGAGCGACTCGAGCTGGGCGATCGGTTCAGCTCGATCGCGCTGCGCAAGGTGCTGGCCTGTCCGTTCGTGCCCGGCGCCGAGGCGGCGCTGGCCGCGCTGGCGCCGCGCTACCCGCTGTTCGTCGCGTCCGGAACGCCGCAGGACGAGCTCGACCGGGTGGTCGACGCGCGCGAGCTCCGCGCCCACTTCCGCGAGGTGTGGGGCTCGCCGCGCGAGAAGGCCAACATCCTGGCCGACATCGCGTCGCGCCACGACCTCGCCATGGACCAGATCCTGTTCGTCGGCGACGGCGCCAGCGACGAGCGCGCCGCCCGCGCCGCCGGCACCCACTTCCTGGCCCGGACCACCCCACCGCTGGCCGACCACTGGGCTCGCTCCGGTGCCCGCCAGGTCGAGGACCTGGTCTCGCTGGTCTCGCTGGTGGACGCGTGGTGAAGAGCGTCTTCTTCTTCCGGCCGACTCTCGACGAGGGCGGGGCCGACCGGGTCACCCTCACGCTGCTCCAGCACCTCGACCGCAGCCGCTTCCGCCCGACCCTGGTCCTCATGCGCGCGGTCGGCGCGTCGCTGGCCGAGCTGCCGTCCGACGTGCGGGTCATCGAGCTCGGCTCGGCCCGCCTGGCCACCAGCGGGGTCGGCCTCGGCCGGGTGCTCCGCCGCGAGAAGCCCGACGTGCTGTTCTCGACCGCGAGCGCGGCCAACATCCCGGCCGTGCTCGCCCACCGCGCCACCCGGTCGCGCGGCCGCCTGGTCCTGTCCGAGCGGAGCACGCTCTTCCGCGGGCGCAGCCGCATGCACGTGCGCCAGCGGGCCGAGGTGTCGGTCAAGCGGCTCACCTACCGGCTGGCCGACCTGGTCACCGCCGTCTCGCAGGGCGTGGCCGACGAGCTGGCCGTCGAGCTGCGGCTCGATCGCGATCACATCGCGGTGGTCTACAACCCGATGGTCAGCGAGCGCCTGGCCGAGCTGGCCGGCGAGCCGGTCGATCACCCGTGGTTCGCCCCGACCGAGTCGACCCCGGTCATCCTCGCGGTCGGCCGCCTGATCGGGCTCAAGGACTACCCGACCCTCATCGAGGCGTTCGCGCGGATCCGCGAGCGGGTGCCGGCCCGCCTGGTCGTCCTCGGCAGCGGCCCGCTCGAGGGTGACCTGGTCGAGCGAGTGCGCGCGCGCGGCCTGGCCGGGCAGGTCGATTTCGCCGGGTTCCAGGCCAACCCGTTCAAGTTCATGGCCCGGGCCCGGCTGCTGATGCAGTCTTCCCGCGTGGAGGGACTGCCCGGCTCGCTCATCCAGGCCATGGCCTGCGGCACGCCGGTCGTCTCCACCGACTGCGACTACGGCCCGCGCGAGGTGATCGCCGAGCCCGGCCGCGACGGGTTCCTGGTCCCGGTCGGCGACGCCGCCGCGCTGGCCGAGCGCGCGGTCGCGCTCCTCGAATCACCCGCGCTGTGCGCCGCGGTCGGTCAGGCCGCGCGCCGCTCGGCCGAGCGCTTCAGCCTGGCCGCGTCGATGAGCCGCTACCAGCAGGCGATCGGAGGCCAGGCCTGATGCCGCGCCGCCCGATCTCGTTCGTCTACTCCAACCCGCGCCACCACGCCGAGATGATGGCGCCGGTGATGGCCGAGCTGGTCGGCCGCGGCGTGCCGTGCCGCGCGGTCTCGATGGCCGAGCTGCGCGGCTTCGCCACCGGGCCGCTCGGGGTCGACGGCGTCGAGCTCCACCGCGCGGTGCCGGCCCGGCTGCGCAAGAACCCGTCGATGGGCGCGTCGTTCGGCACCGGCGAGTCGCGCGCGCGCTCGGTCCGGCGCGCGGCCCAGCTGGCGGTGTGGGCCGGCTGGCTGGCCCCGAGGCTGGCCTGGCTCACCCGCGGCAGCGACGCCATCGTGGTCCCCAACGACGCCGCGTTCCCGTACCGCGAGCTCACCCGGCTGGCCCGGCTGACCCGGACCCCGCTGGTGTTGATGCAGGAGGGAATCCGCTTCCCGCTGCCCGGGGTGAGCGACGCCGACGCCTACGGCCGCGCCGGCGCGGCGGTGGTCTGCGCGTGGGGCGAGGCCAGCGCCGAGTACTTCCGCGCGCAGGGCGCGCCGCCCGCGTCGATCCACGTGACCGGCAACCCGCGCTTCGACCGGTTCGACCCGGCCGCGTGGCGCGAGCAGGGCCGCGCGCTCCTGGCCGAGCTGGGCATCGCGCGACCGCCGCTGGTCTACCTGTCGAACCCGATCGACGACCAGGGCTTCTGCACCACCCGCGACAAGATGGAGCTGTTCCGCGGCTTCGCCGACGGGGTGGCCGACCAGCTGGACGCCGGCGATCGACACCTCCTGGTCAAGCTGCACCCGCGCGAGGACGTGGACGCATTCCGCCGCGCCGCCGCCGACAGCCGCGCGGCCGCCCGCACCCGGGTGCTGGCCGACGACGCGCTGTTCGCGGTCCTGGCCGGCGCGGGCGCCGCGGTGGTGCTGGCGTCGACGGTCGGGCTCGAGGCGCTCCTGTTCGGCCGCCCGCTCGGCGTGCTCGAGGTGCCCGGCGCCGGCTTCGTGTTCGACTACGTGCAAGGAGGCGGCGCGCGCGGCCTCCGCCTCGACGCCGAGCTCGGCGGCGCGGTCGGCGAGCTCCTGGCCGCCGGCGACGCGCCGACCACCGGGGTGACCTCGCTCTACCTCGAGCGTCACCTCGCCCACCGCGGCTCGGCGGCGCCCCGCATCGCCGGCCTGGTCGAGGGGCTGGGGACCGGCGCCGATCGATCGACCGCCGCGCGCGCCGCATCGGGTCGGCCGGGCGGCCGCGAGAGGAGCGAATCGTGAGACGAAGCCGCATCCCGCGCGGGCTCCAGCAGCTGCTGGTCGAGACGATGCGGGTCTGCCGCGATCCCGCGCTGCTCCTGTGGTCGCTCTACATCCTCCTGTTCCCGCTCTACGTGTTCAAGAGCGGCCTGCCTCAGCCGGGCGATCTGCTGATGGTGCTGCTGGTCCCGGCCGTGTTCATGACCGGGCGCAACGCGCTCTTCCCGGCCGCGATCCGCCCGACCCGCTGGCTGCTCCTGTTCACCGCCTACATCCTGCTGGTCAACCTGGTCTGGACCGTGGTGCAGGACGCCTACACCCTCAACACCAAGGACGGGTTCCTGCTGACCTGCTCCTTCTACATCTACAACGTCACGTTCTTCCTGTGTGCGCTGGTCATGTACACGCGCTACCGCGAGCGTTTCCTGTGGCTGACGCTGCAGGTCACCCTCGCGTCGGTGGTGATCCAGGTCCTCTTCTCGCTGGTCCTGGCCAGGGGCGGCAGCCGCGGCGAGGTGCTGTTCAACAACCCCAACCAGCTGGGCTACTACGCCGTGCTCAGCGCCAGCATCCTGTGCCTGGGCCGGCGCCAGCTCGGCCTGCGCACGCTGCCGGCCACGATCGGGCTCATGTGCTCGTCGTACCTCGCGCTCCTGTCCGCCTCCAAGGCGGCGCTCGGCGCGGTGGCCATCCTGGTCGTGGTCGGGCTCCTGTCCAACCCGCGCTTCATCATCATGTCGCTGATCGCCTTCTCGCTGCTCCTGGTCTCGTCCGATCGGCTGACCGACGCGATCACCAAGGCGCGCAACCGGATCGACACCGACGAGAGCGCCGGGTTCTTCGAGGAGCGCGGCTACGACCGGATCCTCGGCAACAAGGAGTACTGGTTCTTCGGGGCGGGCGAGGGAGGCTACCGGCGGTTCAAGGAGACGACGATCATCGGGGCGCACGAGCTCCACTCGTCGGCCGGCACGATCTTCTTCTGCTACGGGATCATCGGGACGATCCTGTTCGTCCTGTTCTCGTGGCGGGTGGTGCAGGGCAGCCGCTTCCGCTACATCCTCATCCTCCTGCCCGCGTCGGCGTACGGGCTGACCCACCAGGGCCTGCGCTTCACCCTCCTGTGGGTGCTCCTGGCCATGTTCATCGCGCTCAAGGACTACGAGCGCAAGCCGGCCCGGGTGACGGTCAAGCGAGCGCGCCCGATCGGGCGGATCCATCCGGTCGGCCCGGTGATGGACAGCCGCGTGATGGGAAAGTGAAGAGTCAATGACCCGGGACATGCGAGTCGGAATCGTCGGCTGCGGCCTCATCTCGTCCGCTCACCTCAAGGCGTGGGCGCGCGCGCCCGGCTTCGCCGCCACCCACGTGTTCGACCTCGGCCGCGAGCTGGCCGAGAAGCGAGCCGCGGAGTACGGCGCCACCGTGGCCGACACCCTCGACGCGCTGCTCGCCGAGGTCGACATCGTCGACGTGTGCACGCCGCCGCAGACCCACGCCCGCATCGCCGAGCAGGCGATCGCGGCCGGGCGCCACATCGTGATGGAGAAGCCGGTGGTGACCCGGCTGGCCGACTGGGAGCGGCTGCGCTCACTCCTGGACGGGTCGCCGAGCAAGCTGGTCGTCATCCACAACCTCAAGTTCCTGCCCGCGGTGGTGGAGGCCAAGCGCTGGGTCGACGAGGGCCGGATCGGGCGCATCATCCGGGTGCAGCGCGAGTTCCTGACCAGCCCGGCCAACGACCGCATGCTGGTCGGCGACTCGCACTGGTCGCACTCCCTGCCCGGCGGGCGCTGGTTCGAGACGCTGCCGCACGAGCTCTACCTCACCCACTACTTCGCCGGCGCGCTCGAGCTGGGCGACGTCACCGTCGCGCGGACCAGCCAGCCGCCGCCCGGCGCCCCGGCCGACGAGGTGCTGATCAGCCTCAAGGGGCCGGGCTGCCTGGCCACGATCCACTTCTCGGCCCACTGCGAGCAGAACCGGCGGGTCTTCTCCCTGCACGGGACCGAGGGCTCGATCACCGTCGACATCCTCAGCGACTTCGCGTCGATCAGCACCACCAAGGACGCGAAGTGGAAGCGCGCGATCGGGCGCGGCCTGCTCGACGCCGGGCGCGCGCTCCTGCACGGGGCCGCCGACCGGCCGCGCTACGCGGTCCAGCACCTGCGCGGCGACTCGGCCCACTCGCGCATCATCCTGCGCTTCGCCGATCACCTGCGCGACGGCGCCCCCCACCCGACCCCGATCGACGAGGTCGACTACGTGGTGCGCAACTGCGAGCTCATCGGGCGCGAGATCGACCGCAAGGTGGCCGATCCGGCCGCCGCGGCCTGACCGATCCGCTCACGGCGCCCGGGCCCGCTGCCGCTCCCACTCGGCCTGGCGCGGGTTGCCGAGGCCGTCCTCGACCTGGGCCAGGCGGCGGTGGATCTCGCGCCGGGCCAGCACGTACAGCTCCGGCTGATCGCGCATCTTCGACAGCTGCTCGCGCGCGCCGGTCCAGTTCTTCGCCTCGACCAGCACGTCGGCGAGGAGCAGGTTGGCCTCGAGCAGCACCGAGGTCGGGCCGCGCTTCTCGAGCGCGCGCCGCACCGCCTTCTCGGCCTCGGGCAGCTTCTTCTGCTCGTGGTAGACCCGGGCCAGGCCCAGGTAGTTCTCCTGGGTCGGCTCCAGCTCGACCAGCCGGCGCCCGGCCAGCTCGGAGGCGGCCACGTCCTTCAGCGGCAGCGCGATGTCGGCCAGCAGCTTCAGGGTCTTCACGTCCTGCGGGGTCCGCGCGACGACATCCTTGAGATACGGCAGCGCCACGTCGGCGCGGCGCTCGTCGACCAGGATGCGCGCGATGCGGCGCGGGTGGACGTGGGAGACCGAGAGCGCCTTGACGGCGTCCTCCGGGCGGGGAAAGCGGAGCACCAGCTCGCGCAGGAGCGCGACCGGGTTGGCGTCGGCCGAGATGGCCAGCTGGTACTCGATGAGCGCCTGCCCGCGGCGCCCGTTGCGCAGGAGGATGCGCGCGGCCAGCCGGTGCAGCTCCGGGTGGGTCGGGTGCAGGCGGAGCGCCTGGTTGAGGAGATCCATCGCGCGCGCGTCGCCGGCGTCGTACAGCGCCGCGGCCACGTACGCCGCCGCCAGGTAATCGACCGGATGGCGCCGCATCACCTCGCGCCCGACCTCGGCCACCCGCGGCCGGGTGTCGCGAAGCAGGTCGTGGTCCTCGTGCAGCGTGCGGCCGATCGGGGTCACCATGACCACCGCGACCGCGACCAGCAGCGCCGCGCCGCTCGCCCGCCATACCCGCGACCGCTGCGCGCGGGCCGGCGATTGCTCGACCACCGGCACGTGAGTGAGCGTGGCCAGGACCAGCAGCATCGGCACCGCCAGGCCGGGCAGCTCGAGGCCGAAGTCCACCATGCTCTGCGCCGCCACCGCGACCAGCGCCCCCATCGCGGCCGCCGCCAGCGGGCCCTGGTTCCAGCGCCGGATCGCCAGCAGGATGGTCCACACCATCGCCGCGGCGATGAGGAGCGCGCCCGGGATCCCCCAGTCGACCGCGGTCTGGAGGTACTCGTTCTCCAGGTGGCTGTAGGTCAGAAAGCCGCTGCCCGGGTGCACGTGGGTGAACGCCGACTCGAACGCGCCGCGCCCGACCCCGACCCACGGGCTGTCCTGGAGCAGCCTGGCGCCCGACTTCCACGCCACGAACTTGCTGTGCGGCTCGGACAGCTCGGCGCTATTGGTGTCGGCGATCTGCTGACCGACCCCGCCCGCGCTGAAGAAGACCACCATGGTCAGCGCGCACAGCACCACGATGGTGGCCGGGATGGTGACCTTGGCCAGATCCGGTCGCTGGATGCGCCGATCGCTCTGCGCCATCCAGCGCTGCAGCAGCAGCACCCCGGCGGTCACGCCGATCCCGAGCGCGAGCCCGATCGCCGCGCCGCGCGACTGGATGAGCAGCGACTCGATGAGGCAGAACACGGACAGCGCCGCCCAGCCGAGCCGGTGCGCGGTCGGCACCCGCGGACGCAGCGCCAGCCCGCCCGAGATGAGCGTGCCCACCGCGAGCAGCGACGCGAAGTGGTTCCGGTTGAGCAGCGGCCCGAGGAACTCGGCGTACGCGTAGCGCGGGCGGTACAGGCCGTACAGCGTGCGGGCCTCGAGCATCTTGTTGATGAGCCCGATGCCGGCCGCCGCGCCGATGACGCCGGCGACCGCGCCGAGGATGCGAGCCCGGCCCCGCTCGCTGGCCGACATGCGCAGCGCCACGTACGACAGCGCCAGGTACGCGCCCAGCTTGACCAGCTCGAACAGCGTGCCGGGCGGATCCAGCGAGAGCGGCGCGAACGACGGCTCGCTGCCGGCCAGCCGTCCGCCGTCGCTGAGGAGCTCGTACGCCGCCGGGTGGAGGAGGCGCATCACGCCGATCGGCAGCGGGATGAGCTGCACCGCGGTCAGCGCCGCGGCCGTGCCGAGCAGGACCATGAGCGGCGGCCAGCGCACCACTCGCCGCTGCGAGGTGACCAGCATCGTCACCGCGGCGGCCGACAGCACCGCGATCGCGAGCACCGACAGGCGATGGACGCCGCCGATCGCGAACACCGACGTGACCAGCGCCAGGATCGAGACCACCCACGTAACGCGGTCACGCTGGCGCATTCACCCCTCCAGGGCCAGTCTGAGCCACCCGACTCAGTATCTCAGAATAGCCGCTCCGGCACGAACACCGTGTCGCCCGGCTCCATCGAGAAGTTCGGGCGCTTGCCCTCGCCGATCGACTCCACCGGCACGGTGAAGCTCACCTTCTTGCCGTTGATGATCCGGGTGACCTGCACCGCGTTCTTCTTGGCCATCGCCTTGAAGCCGCCGCTCTGCGCGATCGCCTCGACGATGGTCATGCCGGCGGCGAAGGGAATGGTGCTGGCCTTCTCCACCTGGCCGTAGATCGTCACCCGCTGCGAGTTCGCCTCCATGAGGGTGATGGAGACCACCGGCTCGCGCAGGTAGCCGTCGGCCAGGCGCTTCTGCACCGCCTCTTCCAGCTCGGCGACCCGTCTGCCCGATGCGTCGACCGCGCCGATGTACTGGACCGAGATCTTCCCGGACGCGTTCAGCCGGTGCGTCGACTTGAGCTCGTTCGAGCCGTAGTAGATGTGCAGCTCGAACACGTCGCCGGGGCCGAGCGGCGCCTCGACCGGCGTGGGAGTGGCCGGCCCGGTGGTGGGGTATGACGCGGGCGGCGGATCCCCGCATGCCGCGAGAGGCCAGAGAACCGCGAGGACAGCGCACGTGCGGAGGATCATTGCCTGGCAGCCCGCATACCACAGGAGTCTCGATCCGGCCAGAGTGGGCATCCCCGGTTAGTAGCCGCGGGCCCCGCGCGGGTTCAGGCCGGTGCGCGGCGGTGTGCTAGCTTGTCCGCGCATGAAAGTCGCCGTGATAGGAACTGGTTACGTCGGTCTGGTGGCCGGCACCGGGTTCGCCGACTTCGGAAGCGAGGTCATCTGTGTGGACATCGACCGCGCGCGCATCTCCATGCTGGAGGCCGGCGGTGTCCCGATCTACGAGCCCGGCCTCGCCGATCTGATCCGGCGCAACGCCTCGCGCGGCCGGCTGCGCTTCACCAGCGAGACCGCCAGCGCGGTGGCCGGCGCCGATGTGGTCTTCATCGCGGTCGGCACGCCGCAGGGCGACGACGGCCGGGCCAACCTGGATCACGTGATGGCCGCGGCGCGCGACATCGGCCGCGCGCTGACCGGCTGGGCGGTGATCGCGACCAAGAGCACCGTGCCGGTCGGCACCGCCGATCGAGTGCGCGCCGCCATCGCCGAGCACGCCACCGTCGACTTCGCGGTCGCCTCGAACCCCGAGTTCCTGAAGGAGGGCGACGCGGTCAACGACTTCATGAAGCCGGCCCGCGTCATCCTCGGCGTCGAGGACGCCCGCGCCCGCCAGGTGCTCGAGGACCTCTACGCCCCGTTCGTTCGCAGCCGCAACCGCATCCAGGTGGTCGACGTCCGCTCGGCCGAGCTCATCAAGTACGCGGCCAACGCGATGCTGGCCACGCGCATCTCGTTCATGAACGAGCTCGCCCTCCTGGCCGAGAAGGTCGGCGCCGACATCGAGAAGGTGCGGACCGGCATGGGATCGGATCCGCGCATCGGGCCGCACTTCCTCTACCCGGGTCCCGGCTTCGGCGGCTCCTGCTTCCCCAAGGATCTGCAGGCGCTCCTGGCCACCGCGGCCGATTCGGATCACGAGCTCATGGTGATCGACGCGGTGGTGCGGGCCAACCAGCGCCAGAAGCGAGTGCTGGCCGCGCGCGTGATCGAGCGGCTGGGCGAGGGCGGGCGGCTCGACGGCCGCAAGGTCGCCGTGTGGGGCCTGGCGTTCAAGCCGGAGACCGACGACATCCGCGAGTCGCCGGCGCTGGTCACGGTGCGCGCGCTGGTCGCGGCCGGCGCCCACGTGGTCGGCTTCGACCCGGCCGCGATGCCGAACGTGCGCGCCGAGCTGGGCGACCTCATCACCTACGCGGTCGGGCCGTACGAGGCGGTCGACGGGGCCGACGCGCTGGTCCTCATCACCGAGTGGCACGAGTTCCGCCGGCCAGATTTCCAGCTCCTGCGCGCGCGCATGCGCGGCGACTCGCTGTTCGACGGGCGCAACGTGTGGGCCCAGGACGAGACCCGCCGGGCCGGCTTCCACTGCTACGCGATCGGCCGGCCGCCCACGCCGTCCTCGTCCTGAACCCAGCGCCAGAACTCGCGCACGCCGTCCTCGATGGTGGTGGTGGGCGCGTAGCCGAGATCGCGCGCGGCGCTGGTGATGTCGGCGAAGGTGATCGGGACGTCGCCCGGCTGATCGGGCTGGCGGTCGAGCAGCGCGCTCTTGCCGACCACGCGCTCGATGAGCGCGACCAGATCGGCCAGCGACGTGGTCGCGGTCCCGCCCAGGTTGTAGATCTCGAACGCGCCCGGCTCGACCCGCTCGCACGCCGCGACCACGCCGCGCACGATGTCGGCCACGAAGGTGTAGTCGCGCCGGCTCTGCCCGTCGCCGTAGAAGTCGATCGGCCAGCCGGCCGCGATCGCGCGCACGAACTTGTGGATCGCCATGTCGGGGCGCTGGCGCGGCCCGTACACGGTGAAGAAGCGCAGGCACGAGGTGCCGATGCCGAACAGATCGCGATAGGTCGAGCACAGGAGCTCACCGGCCCGCTTGGTCGCGGCGTACGGCGAGGCCGGGCGCAGGCACGGATCGTCCTCGCGGAAGGCGGCCACCTGGGTGAGATCGCCGCCGCCGCGCGCGCCGTACACCGAGCTCGACGACGCGAACACCATCCGGCGGCAGCTGCCGCGCCGCATCGCCTCGAGCAGGACCGTGGTGCCGTGCAGGTTGGCTTGCACGTAGCGGAGCGGCTCGGCGATCGAGGGACGCACCCCGGCCAGCGCGGCCAGGTGACAGACCGCGTCCACGTCGGACGCGCCGAGGATCGACTCCATGGCCGCCGGGTCGCCGATGTCGGCCTCGACCAGGCGGAACTGCTCGCGCGACAGGCGGGCCAGCGCCGCGGCATTGCTCCGCTTGGCCGCGGCCGGGTACAGGTACGAGTCGAACGAGTCGATTCCGGTCACCCTGTGGCCGGCCGCTGCCAGCGCCTCGCTGGTGTGCGACCCGATGAACCCGGCGGCGCCGGTGACGACGATGTGCATGGGGCTCCATGGTCGGCGGAGCCGGCCCCCGCGGTCGCGGGGTGGGGCCCCAGAAAGAATGAAATCCGGAATCTCCGTGCACTCCGGACCCGATCCGGACACATAGGGGGAAAGGGGGGCTCCCCCAAGTCTCAGCTTGAACGCCGGACCCGGCACGACACACTAAGGTCTTGTTCCGAGTACCCCCCTCAGGTTGACAGCCCCGAAGGCGGGCCGTTAGATTGCCCCCTTGCCCGGGCGCCGGGCCCAGCAAAATCAAAAGAATAGGCCAATGTCACTCGCCCACAAGCTCCTGTTCGCGGCCTGGCTCATCGCAATCGCGGCCACCGGGTCAGGGCTCCACGCCCAGGCCCCCGACGAGCCGGCCCTCGCCCCGGGCGAGCCGACTCCGGACGTCAGCGTCCCCATGGAGAAGGAAGCCCAGATCGCCCCCGACGAGATGGAGCGCAAGGCGGGCGAGGTGGGACAGAAGGCGAACGAGGACGAGAAGCGGGTCGAGCAGCTGAAGACCGAGGCCCGCAAGCAGAAGGACGTCATCAAGCTCAACTGCATCAACGACAAGTTGCTGCAGATCAAGCAGCTCCTGAACATCCTCGAGGACGGTCTCAGCAAGCTCACGCTGGCGATCGCCAGCGGCGACGACGGCGAGCGGTACCACCGCTACACCGTGGTCAGAATCTCGGGCGAGAAGATCGCCGGCCTGCGCGATGAGGCCGAGGCGTGCGTGGGGGAAGAGATCTCGTATCTCGGTCCGCTGTCGGTGAACGTGGACGAGCCCGACGTGCCGGACGACCCGACCGACGACACCCCGTGGGACAACAACCCGATCGATCCCCCTGGGTACGCCAGCCCCTTCGAGTGACGCCTCGACTTGATTCTCTTCGCCTAGGCTCAACAACGACATGAGATGCCTCGTCATTGCGATCGTTCCCGCCTTGCTGCTCGCGCTCGGCGGGTCGGCGCGGGCTCAGGATGTCCTGGTCGAAGGGCCCGGCATCAAGGTCGGTGAAGCCACCGTGCTCCACCCCCACGTCGGCCTCGAGGCCGGCGTGGTCTCCAACGTGTTCTACGAGGAGAGCGACGAGGTCCTCGCCCCGATCATGCGGCTCCTGGCCGGCATCAACGTGCAGCCGTCCGGCGAGGATCGGATCGGCCAGCTCGACGAGAGCACCACGCGGACGATCGACTTCCTCGCCGGCGTCGACGTCCAGTACACCGAGTTCCTGACCTCCGACGAGCAGGTGCGCAAGCAGCGCAACCTCGACATCAACGCGGAGGGAAAGCTCACGTTTCTCCCGCAGGGCAACGTGGCCTTCACCCTGGCCGATCAGTTCCAGCGCGTGGGTCGCCCGACCAACTTCGAGTCGAACCAGCACCTGGATCGCGACGTCAATCACTTCAAGGCGGAGGTGATCGTCCAGCCGCGCGGCCACAACATCTCGGGTGGGCCGCGCTACGAGAACACGATCGACGTGTTCGAGTCGGACGAGTCGCAGTTCGCCGACCGCATCCAGCACACCGTCGGCGCCAAGGTGAACTGGAAGTTCTTCCCGTACACCCAGGCGTGGATCGACGGGTCGTTCGGCTTCTACCGGCCGCTCGGCGACAATCAGCTCGAGGGGATGGACTACAAGATCGGGTCCACCCCGCTCCGCGTGCTGACCGGGATCGACTCGGTGCTGACCGAGTGGACCACGATCAACGCGTACGTCGGCTACGCCAACGGCTTCTACGACTCCGGGCCGAGCTACAACAGCGTCATCGGCGGGGTCGATTTCGGCTGGCGTTACATCCCGACCGGCCGGTTCGTGCTTCGCTACCGCTACGACGTGCACGACTCGATCAACGCGAACTACTACGGCGAGCACCAGGGGCAGATCGGCATCAACCAGCAGATCCGCACCGTCGTGCTGACCGCCAACGCCGGCACTCGCTTCCGCGGCTACCGCGGCATCCCCGAGGTCATCGGCCCGACCAGCGAGCGCGACGACGTCATCCTGGAGGCCAACTTCCGCGCCGCCTGGGTGCTGCTCGATCGCTTCAGCCTGTACGCCGACTACGGGATCCAGTCGGTCGACACCGACTTCCGCAACGCCGAGATGGACGACCCCTCGTACATCCGGCACGAGGCGATCCTCGGCCTCATGGCCGCGTTCTAGCTCGAGGCCGACCCAGCGTGGCCGGCGCCGAGGACGTGGGGCTGGCCGTCGTCGGCTGCGGGTACTGGGGCATCCACCACGTCCGGGTCGCGGCCGCGCAGCGCGGGGCGCGCCTGGTCGCCGTGTGCGACGTGGACGGCGGCGCGCGGGCACGAGCCGCGCGAGCGGCGCCGGGCGCGCGGCCGCTCGCCACCCTCGACGAGGTGCTGGCCGATCCGGCGGTGAACGCGGTCGTCCTGGCCACGCCGGCGCGCAGTCACGCCGACCAGGCGGCGCGAGCGCTCGCGGCCGGCCGCCACGTCCTGGTCGAGAAGCCGCTGGCGCTGGCGGTGGCCGACGCCGAGGCGGTGGTCGACGCGGCGGCGCGGGCCGGCCTGGTGCTCGCGGTCGGCCACCTCATGCTCCATCACCCGGCGGTGGTGCGCCTGCGCGAGCTGCTCTCGTCCGGCGACCTCGGCCACCTCTACTACCTCTACGCGACGCGGGTGAACCTCGGCCGGCTGCGCAGCGACGAGAACGCGCTGTGGAGCTTCGCGCCGCACGACCTCTCGATGATCGACTTCCTGCTCGATGGCGAGGTGCCGACCAGCGTGTCGGCGCGCGGGCAGAGCTACCTGCAGGAGGGGGTCGAGGATGTGGTGTTCGTGACGCTGAAGTACGCCCGCGGGCAGATGGCGCACATCCACCTGTCGTGGCTCGACCCGCGCAAGGAGCGCCGGCTGACCCTGGTCTGCTCGCGCAAGATGGCCGAGTTCGACGACGTGGCCAGCGAGAAGCTGCGCATCTACGACAAGGGCTACGACCGGCCGCCCGCCTTTGCCCAGTACGCCGAGTACCTGACCCTGCGCCAGGGCGACATCCACATCCCGCACGTCCCGATGGCCGAGCCGCTCGCGCTCGAGCTCGACCACTTCATCAGCTGCATCCGCGAGGGCACCACGCCGCGCGCCGACGGAGCCAGCGGCCTGCGCAGCGTGCGAGTGCTGGCGGCGGCCCAGTCGTCGCTCGACAAGGACGGCGCGCCGGTCGCGGTCGGGTAGCGCGGGCGGGCCGGGCCCGGCGCCGCGCGAGCGAGCAGAAGGCCGATCAGTAGGCCAGGCGGCCGTCGATCCCGACCCGGAGGATCGGCTGGCCGGCGGCGAGGGCGCCGGCGTCGGGGCGGGCCCGGCGGGCGCGCGGGCGCACCGGGTCGGGCAGGTCGGCCGGCAGCGCGATCCCCTGGCCGAGCGCCGGGCTCCTCGGGCCGGGGCGCAGATCGTCGCCCGGGCCGGCGCGGTCGAGGCTGGCGGCGCGGCGGAAGCCGGGGTCATCGGCCTCGCGGCTGTGCGCCTCGAAGTCGCCGGTGCCGCGAAGGTCGGCCAGGCGCCAGACCTTCTTCATCGGGCCGCACGCCGGGCTGCGGTTGTTCTCGGTGCAGCGGAACAGCGGGCGCTGGTGCGGCCCGCTGCGCACCCACACGTTGCCGTCGGAGCGGAGCAGCGGCACGCCGCCTGGACCGCGCACGGACTGATACGAAGGCGGCGGCACGAACGCGACCGCGCGGTCGCTGCCCGCGTCGGGCTGGCGGACCACGAAGACGTTGTTCAGGAACCAGCGGCGCTGGAGCTGGGCCGGGTCGGCGCCGAGCCCGCTGAACTGGAGGAAGGCGGGCTTGGTCGGTCGGTTGATCAGGACCGTGTTCTGATAGAAGTACAGCGTGCCGAGGTTGCCCGTGTTCTTGAACGCGTGGCCGTGGCGCCAGGTGTCGATCTGGGCGCCGCTGCCCGGGCGATGCCCCGCGATCGGCGTGCGCAGGTCGAACAGGTTCCGGTACACGTAGCGCTCCCCGCTGCCCTTGCCCCAGAAGCTGAGCGCGGAGAGCGTCTGCTCGACCACGTTCTCGTGGATGCGCATCCCCGCCTCGTTGGCCGCGGCCTTGAGGTAGAGCGCCTCGTCGTGGATGTTGTGGATCCGGTTGTGATGGAAGTCGGTGCGGGTGCCGGCCAGATAGACGTCGTGACCGTCGGTGAGCTCGCTGTACGCGATCTCGACGTCGACGTCGCCGCCGGCCATGAACAGGAGCGCGCGCTGGGTCTTGCGGACCAGGTTGTTGGTGACCGGCTCTCCGCTGGGCCCGGCGAACTTGTAGGCGCCCTTGAAGTCGCTGCGGAAGCTCCACGGCGCGATGCCCCCGTCGATCGAGCTGTGCAGGATGTGGACCCGCTGGGCCTCGCCGATGAACAGGCCGTAGGTGGCGGCGCGGATCTCGACGTGGTCGAGGACGACGTCGGCGCTGCCCTGGATGCGCACGGTCTCGTCGCCGCCGTGGAACAGGCCGACGTCGGCGACCCGCACGTGCCGGGATCCGACCACGCCCAGCGCGCGGTCGGCCCGGCTCGAGATCGCCAGGTGCAGCGCGCGCGGGTCGCGCGGCCCGCGGTACTCCTCCAGGCCGGCCACGCCGTGCGCGGTCGGCGACAGCCGGATGTGGATCCGGCCGGTGTCGCGGTCGAAGTGAATGCCGGGGCCGAAGTACGTCCACGGCACGTGGAGCGGCTGCGCGTGCCGGCGCCTGCCGGCCAGGGTGGTGGCACCGGGGCGACGGTCGACCGGCCGAGCCGCGGCGCCGTCGTCGTCGTCGTCATCCGGCTGGCCGGGTCGGTCGGCGCCGTCCTCGTCGTCGCCGCCCTCCTTCCCGCCCCCCGACTTCGGCGGCGAGATCCAGCGCTGGTTGCTGGCGCGCAGGTCCTCGAGGCGGCTGTAGGTGAGGAGGCGGGTGTAGCTCGGCCGGTCGAGGAACGCCCCGCGGCTGGAGGTGTCCTTGCCCTCGATCGAGTAGGTCCGGGTCGACTCCCACTCGTCCGGGTGCGCGCCCGGTCCGCGGGCCCGGCGCCAGGCGTGCGCCGGATCGTCGGCGAAGATCGCCTCGGAGGCGTCGATGACCGCGTGCTCGCCCGGGTACGAGCGGATCTCGATCGGCTGGGCCGCGGTTCCGGTCAGGCGGCGCAGCTCGACCGACTCGCGGTAGACGCCGCGGCGCAGGAACAGCGTCATGCCGGGCCCGAGGTCGCGCACCGCACGCCCGACGGTGCGGAACGGGCGGTCGATCGAGCCGGGGCTCGAGTCGTTGCCCGACGGCGAGACGAACCGGCTGGTCCGCGGCGACGGCGCCGGCAGGATCTCGACCCACACGGTCGAGGTCGCCCCGCGCGCGTCGCGCAGCAGGTGGACCCGGCCAGCGGCCGGCTCGAGGGAGGCGCCGGTGATCGCGCCGCTGGACGCGTCGAGGCGGAGGCCGCGCGGCAGCGCCGGGTCGATCGACAGCGGCGCGACCGGCGAGAGCCGCGCGACCGGCGCCGCCTGCCCGGCCGCCGCGGCGCGCGGTCCCGCCGCCGGCGCCGCCTGCCCGGCGAACAGGATCAGCCGCGCCGCGCCGGCAGCGGCCAGGGAATCGCGGACCACGGCCGGCCCGACTCGCGCCGCGCTCGCCGCGACTCCGCCGCCGTCGTCCGCGCCGTCCCCGCCGCCGCCGTCGCCGCCGAGGCTGTCCCCGTCCGCCGCGGTCCCCGCCGCGCTGCCCGACGCCGGCGCGCTGCGCGTCCCACCGTCGCCGGTGTTGCCGCCGCACGCCGCGCCGCCGGCCCACGCCGGGACGAGCACGGCGAGTCCGAGGACGAGGAACCGATGAAGTCGAGACTGTCGCGCCATGGTCCATCCAAGCGGGCGCGTCGCGGTGTCAGACGGGCGTTGCCTCCGGCGAGCCTGACGCCTTTGCTCCGAGCCCAGGCAGCTGGTTGATCACGTGAGACGCGCGCGCGTCCCACGTGTGGTCGCGGTGAAGCTCTTCCTGCGCGGTGCGGGCCAGGCGCGCGCCCAGGTCCGGATCCGCGATCAGCGCGCGGATCTTCTCGATCCAGTCGCCGGTGTCGTCCGACCGCGCGATGAGCGCGTTCTGGCCGTGCCGCAGCACCTCCTGCAGGACCGGCAGATCGGACGCGACCATCGGCAAGCCCGACGCCATGTACTCGAACATCTTCATCGGCGAGGTCCACCGGCTGATGTCGCTCGAGCCGCTCGCGCCGACCACGCCGTCGCGGCTGTGCGGCATCACCACCAGATCGAACCGGTCGTAGAACGGGCCCAGCTCGCTGTGCGGGTGAAAGCCGTGGAACAGCAGATTCGCCGGCGGCGACGCCGCCCGCCAGCGCGCGATGTCCGCCTCGGACCCGCCGACCACGTCGAAGTCGGCCTCCGGCATGCGCCGCGCCACCTCGAGCAGGAGCTCGATCCCGCGCCCCTTGTACAGGTTGCCGACGTAGCCGACGTGCGGGCGCCCGTTCGCGGCCCGGCCCGCCGACGGCGCGCGCTCCGGCACGTCCGCCGCGTCGTGCGCGACGATGCAGTCGCGCCCGTCGGGCAGCAGACCCTCGGCCAGGATGTCGCGCCGCAGCGCATCGGAGATCGCCACCATCGCCACGAACCCGCGCGACCCGGTCATCTGGCGCCACATCGCCCGCTGCAGCCGGTTGCCCGGCAGGCCGTGGGCCTCGAACACCAGCGGCATGCGCAGGAGCGAGGCGCACGCGCCACCCACCGGATCGCGGCAGTAGACCAGGTCGGCCCACCGCCGGTGCTCGACCAGGCGCCGCGCCATCGCCGCCGCGTACACCGCCCCGCCGCCCCGGCGGGCCGGGCGCGGCAGCTTCTCGATCCGGAAGCTCGGCTCCACCCCGTAGAAGGCGAAGTCGTCGGCCGCGCGCGCCGCCTCGGCCGCCGGCCCCGCCTTGACCACCAGCACGACCTCGTGACCCTGGCGGGCCAGCGCCGAGCACATCTTCATCACCTGCACGCTGGAGGCGCGCCGCGACGGCACGTACGACAGGGAGAGGTAGAGGATGCGCATCGGGTGGATCAGGCCGCGGCTTCGGGCTCCTGCACCTGGTCTTTCCCGTAGCCGTAGTAGCTGTAGTAGTAGTAGTCGCGCCGCTGGTCGAGGTCGATCTCGTTCAAGATGACGCCGACCACGGTGCCGTCCACGCTGGCCAGCTGGCGGACCGAGCGGGTGATGTCCTCGCGCAGGGTCTTGCCCGCCTTCACCACCAGGATGACGCCGTCAGAGTGGCGCGACAGCACCACCGCGTCGGTCACCGCCTGCAGCGGCGGCGAGTCGAGCAGGATGCGGTCGAAGCGCCGGCCCAGCTCCTCGAGCACGCTCTGGAACCGGTTGGTCATGAGCAGCTCGGCCGGGTTGGGCGGCAGCGGGCCGCACGGCATCACGTAGAGGTTGGGGATCTCGGTTGTCTTGATGACGTCGTTGAAGTCCACCTCGCCGACGATGAGATTCGAGAGCCCCATCTGGCGCGGCACCGACATCGACTGGTGCAGGCGCGGGCGGCGCATATCGGAGTCGATGAGCAGCACCCGCTGCCCGCTCTGCGCCATGGTCGTGCCCAGGTAGATGACCGAGGTGGTCTTGCCCTCGCGCGGGTTGGGGCTCGACACGACCAGCGTCTTCAGCGGCCGGTCGGCGCCGCTGAACAGGATGTTGGTGCGCAGCGCGCGACAGCACTCCGCCACCCGTGAGGTCGGGTGCTGGAACACGTACAGGTCGCGCGCCTTGTCGTCGTTGCTGGCCACGTCCGACTCGCTCAGCATCGGGATGATGCCGAGCACCGGCAGCTGCGCGGTCGCCTGGATGTCCTCCAGCGTCTTCACCGATCGATCGAGGAAGGTGAGCAGGAAGGCCACCCCCACCCCCAGGAACAGCGCGATCGCGCCGCCCAGCACCACGTTGCGCCGCAGGCTGGGGAAGACCGGCTCGGTGGGCGCGCGCGCGCGGTCGAGCGGCGTCACGTTGACCGAGTCGAGCCGGCTGTTGAGGTCGCTCGTGCCGAGCCGGTTGACCAGGATGTTGTACTTGTCCTCGTTCGACTTGCGGTCGCGGAGGAGCTGGTTGAACTGGACCAGCTTGGGGCCGAGCTGGAACGCCTCCTGCCGGTACCGCTCGATCTCCTGGTCGAACGCGGTCTCGGTGGTGCGAGCCGCCGCCAGCTTCTCCTGGATGGTCATGACGGCCAGCTGGGCCTCGTTCTCGAGCGCCGAGTGCAGATCCTCGACCTTGACCTTCTGCTTCACGTACTCGATGTTCTTCGGCCCGACTTCCTTCTCGATCTCGAGGAACTTGTTGCGCTCGAGGTAGTACTGCGACTTGATGCTGTCGAGCGCGGCCGTCTCGGTCAGCCCGAAGATCGGCGACTTGACCACGTCGGAGCCGACCGTCTTCTTCATCCGGTCGAGGATGGAGCTGAGCTCGATCCGCTTGGCGCGCGCGTCGTTCAGCGCCTCGGTGTAGCGGGTGATGTTGGCGGTGACCATGTTCTGCCGGTCCTCGAGCGAGACCGACAGGATGTCGTTGGCCTTCTGGAACTCGACCAGCTTGGTATCGGACTCGCGCAGCTTCTTCTCGGCCAGCTCGAGCTCGGTGGCGAGCCACTTGGACGCGCGCTGGGTGCCGAGCGATAGCTGCCCGCGGGTCCACGACACGTAGGTATCGACGTGGGCGTTGGCCACGTCGGCGGCGGCCTGCGCGTCCGGGTTCTTGACCGTGACGTACATGATCCGGTTCTGCTCGGGGTACGTGATGCTGAGCGCGTCGCGCAGGCGCCGCGTGGTGAGGTCGAGCACCTCCTCCTGGGTCAGCCCCTCGCGCTCGTCGGCGCTCAGCAGCTTGACCTGCAGGTCGTTGTTCTCGACGGTGCGGCGCATGAGCTGGTAGCTCTGCAGCACCTCGCGCTGCTGGCGGTAGTACTCCGCGGTGGAGGAGCCGCTACCGCCCGAGACCACCATCTCCTGGCCCTGGCCCAGGAGGTCCGGCAGCTTCGGGTCGATGACCATCGACGCCGTGGCCTGGAAGATCTCGGTCTGTTGACTCGTGTAAAGGACCGCCCCGGTGATGGCGAGCGCGACGATCGACGCGATGATCCACTTGTATTTTCGAACCGCGCTCAGGTAGCGGCGGAAGTCGACGCCGATGACCTGCTCGTCCTGGTCTCGGAGACTCTGCTGGTGCTGGGTTTCCAAATGGTCTCCGGAGTGACGGGGGGGCAAAGAGTGATTAGTCGCCGGATCTGCCGCCGGGGTTCACGTCGTCGTGGGCTCCGGTGGCGGGGGTTTCCTAGACCAGATCGCGGGCCGGATCAAGCGCTTGCGCCGAATGCAAATCCATCGCGGTCCCGACTGCCGAGACCGCGTGACAACCCCTGATCCTCTGGTTATCGCCATGAACGAAGCTGTCACACGACCTCACTAAGCCTGAAACCGTCCAGGGCACCCTACCTCTGCTGGCCTCCCCCGCCAGCCCCCCCCAAGCCCGTTTGCTCCCGGGACCTTGCCGTCCTAGTATCCGCGGGCTTTCCCCCCGAAGTCATGCCTGTACTCGACTTGAAGCATCCAAACACCCCCGCCGGACCACGAGACTGCGACAGCGCTCTGGAGACCGGCGGCTCGATGGGCCGGCTCTTCAACCGGACCACGCAGGTCGTCATCGATCTATGCGTGCTGTCCGCCGCCCTGTGGGCCGCGCTGTTCGTCCGCTTCGACGGGCGGCCGCCCGACTACATGGCCATGCGCGTGCTGGTGCTGTGGCCGCACGTGGTCGGCATCCAGTACCTGTTCCTGGTCCTCTTCGGCGTGCACCGCTACCAGTGGCGCTACGTCGGCCTGCGCGAGACCACGCGGATCCTGGCGGCGACCGGGTGCGGCGCCCTGTTCCTGCTCGTGGTCCGCTTCCTGACCGACTACTACCAGCCGCAGCTGCCGTTCCTCGAGCACGTGTGGCTGCCGATCGGCGTCACGCTGATCGACTTCACCGGCGCCTTCGTGGCCATCGCCGGGGTTCGCGCGGTGCGCCGCCTGGTCGCCGAACGCACCGACGAGAAGCGGCACGCCGCCGGGCTGCCGGCGATCGAGCGCACTCGCATCATCCTCATCGGCGCCGGTCAGGCCGGGCTGCTGGTGGCCAAGGAGCTGTCGCTCCGCCCCGACCTGGGCCTGAAGCCGGTCGGCTTCCTCGACGACGATCCTCAGAAGGTCGGCACCGTGCTGCACGGCCTGCGCGTGCTCGGCAAGACCACCGACCTCGCCCGCGTGTGCGAGAAGCAGCGCGCCACCCAGGCGCTCATCACCATCGCCGACGCCCCGGGCAAGGAGATGCGCCGGATCGCCGAGATCTGCCGCGCCAACGACATCCCCACCAAGGTCATCCCCGGCATCTACGAGATCGTCGGCGGCCACGTGAACCTGTCGCGCATCCGCGAGCTGGAGATCGAGGACCTGCTCGGCCGCGCGGTGGTCGACCTCGACATGTCGGCGCTGAGCGAGCAGCTGCGCGGCAAGATCGTCCTGGTCAGCGGCGCGGGCGGCAGCATCGGATCGGAGCTCTGCCGGCAGGTCTGTCAGTTCGGCCCGGCCCGCCTGATCCTGCTCGAGCAGGCCGAGAACGCGCTGTTCCAGGTCCATCGCGAGCTGGAGGCGCTGCACCCCGACCAGCAGCTGGTCCCGCTGGTGGCCGACATCTGTGACGCGCGGCGGGTCGACTGGGCGCTGGCCACCTATCTTCCGGACGTGGTCCTCCACGCCGCGGCGCACAAGCACGTGCCGATGATGGAGTGGAACCCGGACGAGGCGGTCCACAACAACGTGTTCGGCACGATGACCCTGGCCGACGCGGCTCATCGGCACGGCGTCGGCACGTTCGTCATGATCTCGACCGACAAGGCGGTCAACCCGACCTCGGTGATGGGCGCGACCAAGCGGGTCGCCGAGATCTACGCCCAGGCGCTGGCCCGCCAGTCGGCGACGCGCTTCGTGACCGTGCGGTTCGGCAACGTGCTGGGCAGCGCGGGCAGCGTGATCCCGATCTTCGAGGAGCAGATCGCGCGCGGCGGGCCGATCACGGTCACCCACCCGGACATGAAGCGCTACTTCATGACCATCCCGGAGGCCTGCCAGCTGGTGCTGCAGGCCAGCACGATGGGGTCGGGCGGCGAGATCTTCATCCTCGACATGGGCGAGCCGGTGAAGATCGTGAACCTGGCGCGCGACATGATCGAGCTGTCTGGCCTGGTGCCGGGCGAGGACATCGAGATCCAGTTCACCGGGCTGCGGCCGGGCGAGAAGCTGTTCGAGGAGCTGTCGGTCGGCGACGAGAACGCCGACAAGACCCGTCACCCGAAGATCTTCGTCGGGCGCGGGCGCATCCACGACCTCGACCAGGTGATGGATCACCTCGAGTCGCTGCGCGAGCTGATCGCGAGCGGAAGGCCGGAGCTGGTGCGTCCGGCGCTGGCCCGCCTGGTGCCGGAGTACGACTACATTCGCGGCGGCGCGCCGCGAGAGACGGCGCCACCGGTGCCGATGGTCGCGCCGGTCGCGGCACCGACCGTGGCTCCGCCTCCGCCGGCCGTGGCTCCCGGGGCGGCGGCTGGCTCGGCGAGCGCCGGACGGAGGCGATCGACCGGCTCATCGCTCGCGCTCTCGGGGTCGGCGCTGGCCCGGCTCGGCACCGAGCCGAACTGAGGCCCGCCCCGCGGGTCAGTCCCGCGCCAGGCTGGCGGAACTGCGCTACCATGCGCGGACCTCGAGGCGAGCTTGGCTGAAGCGCGGCACAACCGATCCGTACCCATCCAGGGTCTCCTGCTCGCCTGGATCCTCCTCGCCGCCTCCTGCAAGTTCGAGCCGGGCGCCGCGGCCGCCGGCGACGGCGGTGGTCCCGACGGCGGGCGGCCGATCGACGCCGCGATCGACCCGGACGGTCCGCCGCCGATCGACGGCGCCCAGCCAGACGGCCCACCGCCGGGGGGCGCGGCGCACCTGCTCATCACCGAGGTGAAGACCCAGCCGAGCAGCGCGGAGTTCATCGAGATCGCAAACCTGCTCTCGGTGGAGGTCCCGCTCCGCGACTACTACCTGACCGACGATCGGCAGTACGCGACCCTTCCGCAGAGCGAGCGGGACGGGAATGAGGTGAACGTCGGGGGGTTCGACGCCATCCTGCGCTTCCCCGAGGGAGCCGTGCTGATGCCCGGCCAGGTCGCGGTGGTGGCGATGGACGAGGTCGGGTTCGGCGCCGCCTTTGGCGGTGCCGAACCGGATTACGCGCTCGACCTGGCGCCGGCGCCGGTGGCCGCCGCGATGGAGGTCATCGCCGATGCCAGCCAGTCGATGGAGATCACCGACACCGGCGAGGCGATCACGCTGTTCCGCTGGGACGGCCTGAACGACCTGGTCACCGACGTGGACATCGTCGAGATCGGCGACAGCCCGCCCGCGGCCGGCCAGGAGAACGGCGTGCCCGACAAGACGGCGGTCGAGGTCGACGGGCCGGACACGGACGACACCGCCCGCTCCTACGCGCCGGACGGCGCGACGATGCCGGCCATGACGTTTCGGAGCGGCAACGGAGGCTCGTACAAGCGAGCCGCGCTCGAGGGCGCGGCCGAGCCGGACACCGGCAGCAACGGCATCGCCGGTCACGACGAGACCAGCGAGGACACGCTGACGACCTGGGACCAGAGCGATTCGGCGCCGACGCCCGGCGTCGTGCCGGCGCTGTGAGCCGCTGACTCAGCGCCCGTAGTGGCGCGCGATCTCGGCGACCACCCGCTCCTGCGCCGCGGCGGTCATCGCCGGGTCGATCGGGATGGCCAGCGCATCGGCAGCGGCGGCCTCGGCGGCCGGGAAGTCGCCCGGCTGGTGGCCGAGGTCGGCGAAGCACGGCTGCAGATGCAGCGGGCCCGGGTAGTAGACCTCGGTGGCGATGCCGGCCGCGTCCAGGTGGCGGCGAAGCTCCTCGCGGCCGCGAGCGCGCACGACGAAGTGGTGGTAGACGTGCTCCGGCGAGTCCGGCGGCAGGCCGACCTGCTCGGCCACCGCCGGGCCAGCCGCGGCGAAGAGCTCGCGATAGCGAGCGGCCGCCGCGCGTCGGCGCGCCGTCCACGCGGCCAGGTGCGGCAGCTTGACCCGGAGGAGCGCGGCCTGGAGCGCGTCGAGGCGGAAGTTCCCGCCCACCACCAGGCTGTGATACTTCGGCCGCGCGCCGTGGCTGCGGAGCAGGGCGACTCGATCGGCCAGATCCTGATCGGAGGTGAGCACGGCGCCGGCGTCGCCGAGCGCGCCGAGGTTCTTGCTGGGGAAGAACGAGAGCGTGGCGGCCCGCGCCCGAGGAGGACCGGCCCCGATCGACTGGGCGGCGTCCTCGATGACCGGGATCGGCACATCCGGAATCTCGGCCAGCCGCCCGTACAGGTTGACCGGCAGCAGCGCGCGAGTGCGAGACGTGACCGCCGCCGCCGCGCGAGCCGGATCGAGGTTGAGCGTCAGCGGATCGACGTCGGCGAACACCGGGCGAGCCCCCAGCCGGGCAATCGCGCCCGCCGTGGCGAAGAAGCTGAACGGCGTCGTGACCACCTCGTCGCCCGGGCCGATCCCGAGCGCCATGAGAGCGACCAGCAGCGCATCGGTCCCCGACGAGACCCCGACCACGTGAGCACATCCGACCACGGCCGCCAGCTCGCGCTCGAACGCCGCCACCTCGACACCGCCGACGAATTGCCCCGAATCGATCACCCGGGCAAACGCCGCCTCGAGCCCGGCCCGAAGCGCGTGATGCTCGGCGGCCAGATCGCGCATCGGGATCCGCGGGAAGGCCGAGCTGGCGGCGGCAGAGGCGGAGGCGGCAGAGGCGGAGGCGGTGGAGGCGGCGGAAGAGGAGACGGAGGAGGAGGGAGAGGCGACGGGGCCGGTCGGCGGGGGCGGGCGCGGAGGCGGAGTCGCGGCGGCCACCGTGGAGGGGCTGGCGGCCGGGACGCCGTCGGGCGAACAGGGCGACGATGAGGCGCTGACGCGTACCGGCGAGGACGCCGGATCCGGCGCCGACGAGGACGCCGTGCCCGGCGCCGGCGCGGACGCCGTCCCCGGCGAGGACGCCGTCCCCGGCGAGGGTGGGAACCGAGATCCGGACGCGGTCGCCGACGCCGCGCCCGGCGCCGACGTCGCCCCAGATGCCGACGCCGCGCTCGACGCCGACGAGGACCCCGTGCCCGGCGCGGGTGGGAACCGAGATCCGGACGCGGTCGCCGACGTCGCCCCAGATGCCGACGCCGCGCCCATCGCCGACGTCGCCCCCGAAGCCGGCGCCGCGCCCGGCGCCGACGTCGACCGGGATGCCGATGCCGGGGCTGACGCGGGCCGGCCGCCCCCGCCGCCCCCCGCGGCGGAGAAGAAGATCGACATGGCCTTGATGTTACAGTGCGCCGATGGTCCCCGGTACGCCCGCTGTGGCCGAGCCTCGCGATTCCGCGGCCGTCATCCTGGTCCGGGAGGTGGCGGCCGGCGGGGGCGCCCTCGAGGTGCTGCTGGTGCGCCGGCACAGCAAGGCTTCGTTCATGTCCGGGGCCTACGTCTTTCCGGGCGGCATCGCGGAGCCGGGTGAGAGCGACCGCGCGGCCGCGGCTCGCGAGCTGGCCGAGGAGGCCGGCGTGGCGCTGTCCGACCTGGACCAGCTGCACTACTTCGCCCACTGGATCACCCCGTCCATCGAGCCTCGCCGCTATTCGGCCCGGTTCTTCGTCGCCGCGGTGCCGGCGGGCCAGACCACGACGCTGGATCCGCGCGAGATCGAGGACGCGGTGTGGGTGACGCCGGACGCCGCGCTGCTGCGCTCGGCCGAGCTGCGCCTGCCGCCCCCGCAGATCCGCACGCTGCTCGAGATCGCGCCGGCCGCCCGCGATGGCCTCGATGCGCTGCTCGGCCTGTGCGCCGCGCGCGCGGCCTCGCCGCAGGCGATCCTGCCGCGGGCGTGGATGGCCCCGGGTGGGCTCACCCTGCTCTTGCCGTGGGACCCGGACTATGAGGCGCACGGCCAGGGCGCGGCGCTCTCCATCGCGGCCGGCCACCCGCTCGCGGTCGGGCCCAGCCGCTTCGTCTTCGAGGACAACGCGTGGAAGCACATCGACGCTCCCAGCTCGGCCCCCGCGGGCTGATCCTCGGCGCCGGGACCGCCGCGCGCGAGGTCGACTTCTTCACCGCCGAGCTGCACTACTGGCGGCTCGACCCGGCGGACTGGCCGCGCTGCCTGGCCGCGACGAAGCGGCTCGGCTTCGAGATCGTGTCGACCTACGTGCCCTGGGGCGTGCACGAGACCGCGGGCGGCGCGCTCGACTGGAGCGGGCCTCGCGACCTGCCCGCGTTCCTGGACGAGGTGGCGCGGGCGGGGCTGCTCGCGGTGCTGAAGCCCGGCCCGCACATCAACGCCGAGCTCACCCACTTCGGCTTTCCCGAGCGGGTCGTGCGCGACCCGGCGATGCAGGCGCGGTCGGCGCGCGACACGCCGGTGTGGATGCCGGCGCCGCCGCACATGTTCCCGGTCCCCTCGTACGCGTCGCGCGGGTTTCGCGACGCCGCCGCCGCCTGGCTGCGCGGCTTCGCCGAGCGGATCGCGCCGCACCGGTTCCCGGACGGGCCGGTGGTCGCGTTCCAGGTCGACAACGAGACCCAGATGTTCTTCCGGCTCGGCGCCTACGATCACGACTACCACCCCGACGCGCTGGCCTGGTGGCGCGAGCACGCCGGCGACCTGGACGCGCCGCGCGCGTGGGACCCGGCCGATGCCGCCCGCTGCGCCGAGTGGGTCCGCTTCAAGGAGGTCTACACCGCGCGCGCGCTCGGCTGGGTGCGCGACGCGCTCGACGGCGCGGGGCTGGCCGAGCTGGCCCGCTATCACAACGCGCCGCCGTCGCCGCCGGAGCTGGTCAAGCTGCCGGCCGCGGCGCGCGCCATCGGCGGCCCGACCGGGCTCGACTTCTACCACCGCGCCCGCGACTACGGCGACGTCCGCCAGCGCGCGCTCTACCTGGGCGCGACCGGCTGGCCGGTGCCGCTCGCGTGCGAGGTCGGCGTCGGCGGCCCGCCGTGGTTGCCGCCCATGACCGCCGACGATCAGGTCCAGGTCACCGGCGGCGTCCTGGCCGGAGGCGCGCGCGGGATGTGCTTCTTCATGGTGGTCGACCGCGACCGCTGGTACGGCGCGCCGGTCTCCACCGCCGGTGAGGAGCGCCCGCCGGCCGAGTGGCTGGCCGGCCTGTTGCGCGGGCTGCGCGCGGTCGGCTGGACCTCGCTGCGCCGGCGCTGCCGCGCGGCCCTCGTGGTCAGCCGCGCCGAGTCGCGCTTCGCGATCGCCTCGTCGCTGGCCGACCCGCTCTCGCCGGTCGTGACCGAGATCCTCGGCCGCCAGCTCGGCCCGACCGGCGCCGCCGCGCTGGCCCGCGACCCCGCGCCCGGCCTCCACCGGCGCTGGCAGGCCGCCGCGATGGCCGCCCTCGACCGGGCCGGGGTGCCGTACGCGCTCCTCGACGAGGAGGCCGAGGAGGGTGCCTGGGCCGAGCACTCGATCTTCATCGCGCCGACCCTGGCACGGGTCGACCGCGCGCTCTGGCACCGGCTGCGAGCCGCGGCCGAGCGCGGCGCGCAGGTCGTCATGGGCCCCGAGCGCCCGCTCCGCGACGAGCTCGATCGACCGCTCGGCGACGACGCCCGCCTGCCGCGCCACGCCGGCCTCATGCGAGCCGGCTCGCTCGACGATCTCGACGGCCTGGCCCGCGACCTGGCCACCGCCGCCGGCGCCGACACCGACTGGCGGCTCGCTCGGCCGCCCGACCAGCCGGCCGACCAGCCGCTCCACCTCTCCGTGTTCGAGGACCCGGACGGCCGCGTTCGCGCCGTCGCGCTGGGCAACCCCGAGCCCCGCCCGGCGCGCGCCCATCTGCACGCGCCGGCCGGCGCGTCCCTGCGCGACCTGGTCACCGATCATCCCCTGCGCGACCTCCACGCGATCGAGCTCGCCGCGCACGCCGTCCGCCTGTTCGCCGTCGATTGACCGGCGGGCCCGGCGGCAGCCGATCGCGGCTATTCTTCGACCTCGTGCTCAGCCCCGACGTCGAGATGGTCGATCTGGATGGCCGCCACCTGGCCAGCTGGCTCGGCCTGCTGGTGCCGCCCGGGCTGGGCGAGCCGTCCTGGGTGATCGCGTTCGTCGAGGCGGGGCGGGTGGTCCACGCGGTGCGCACCGGGCAGGGCGCGGTCGATCCGGCGACGGTGCCGCTGACCGGGACCGGCGCGGCCGAGCTGGCCTCGGCGCGGCGCGCGCTCGGCGTCGCGTTCCTGGTGGTGCTGGAGGTCGGCGCGCTCGGCCGGCTGCACACCGCGATCGAGCGCGGCCTCCGCCTCGACGACGACTACCCGACCCAGTGGCTGGCGGTGCTGCGCGCCCTTCGCGAGCTGCGCGGCGCCGGGATCTGGGTCGAGCCTCGCTTCCTCGACCTCATCCCGCCGCTCGCGGCCGAGCCGCTCGCCCGCACCTTCGAGCTGCTGGTGCCCGACCACAGCGCCCTCCTGGCCTACGTGTTCGACGCGCAGCCGGCCGACGTCCACGCGTCGGTCATCGCGGTCGTCGAGGGCGGCGACATCGCGCGGGTCACCACTCACCTGTCCCTGGCCGACGCGCTGCCCGGGCCGGTCCTGGCCCGCCGCTGGCGCGATCAGATCGACCGGGTGCTGACCCTGGTGGCCGAACGCCACGCCGACCCGTCGATCGGCGTCTTCGCCGACCGCGAGGCCTGGCAGCGCATCCTGGTCGGCCCGAGCGATCAGCTGGGCCGCGAGCTGTCGGCCGGGAACATCGTGCTCGATCCGGCCCCCGCCTGGCTGCGCGGCGTGCTCGGCGGGGCGCAGCTGGCCGCGTTCGCCACGCGCAGCGCGCGCAGCCTGGCCCGCTTCGTCCCCGGCTCGGCCCGCCGGGCGGCCAGCGGCCTGGCCCAGTCGGCCCAGGAGCGGCTGCGGAGCGCCGGCGCGCACCCGTTCGCGCTGCTCGGCTTCGATCCGATCGCGCTCTGGCACCAGGTGCAGGCCTACTATCGCCCGCCGGTCGGCTCCGCTTCCGGTCCCGGCTCCGGCTCGACCCGGTCGCGCAAGACCCGGTAGACCCGCCCGCACTCGCACGCGCGCCGCCCCTCGCCGGCCAGCCGCACCCCGCACGCGCACATCCATCCGACTCGCCGGGCCGGCACCCCGACCACCAGCGCGTACGGCGCCACGTCGCGCCGCACCACCGCGCCGGCGCCGACGAACGCGTGCTCGCCGATGGTCACCCCGCACACGATCGTCGCGTTGGCCCCGATCGTCGCGCCGCGCCGGACCAGGGTCGGCCGGTACTCGTGCTTGCGGCTGACCTCGGCGCGCGGGTTGATGACGTTGGTGAACACGCACGACGGCCCCAGGAACACCCCGTCCTCGATCGTCACGCCGTCGTAGAGCGACACGTGGTTCTGCACCCGCACCCTGTCACCCACCCGGACCCGCGCCACGTAGCAGCCCTGCCCGATCACGCTGTCGCGGCCGATCACCGCGCCGGCGCACACGTGGGCGAAGTGCCAGATGCGCGTCCCGGCGCCGATCTCGGCCCCGTCGTCCACCACCGCGGTCGGGTGCGCGTCGTAGCCGACGTCGGGCATGCCCAGTAGGATGACGGCGCCATGCCCAAACGTCCACCGCGCGCGCCGCGCGAGCTGCCGGTCCCGGACGACCTGACCGGCCCGCCGCACCCGATGCGGAAGGCGCTCACCACCGCGCGCGGCACTCTCTGGTACGGGGCCGCCGACGACCTGCTCGCGTCGCTGCCCGATCGCAGCGTCGACCTGGTGGTGGCCGACCCGCCCTACAACCTGGCCAAGGAGGCGTGGGACGACCTCGGCTCGCTCGACGCGTACGTCGCGTGGTGCGACGGATGGCTGGCCGAGGTCGAGCGGGTGCTGTCCGCCGAAGGCACCGCCTACGTGTGCGGCTTCTCCGAGATCCTGGCCGAGGTCAAGGCCCGCTCGGCGCGCCGGTTCCGCGGCGGGTGCCGCTGGCTGGTCTGGTACTACCGCAACAAGGCCAACCTCGGCCACGACTGGGGCCGCTCGCACGAGTCGATCCTTCACCTGCGCAAGAGCCCGCGCGCGCGCATCGACGTGGACGCGGTGCGAGTGCCGTACAACCGCCACACCGAGCGCTACCCGGAGCGAGTGCAGGCGGTGTCATCGCAGTACGGGCGCGGCGTGCGCCGCGACCGGTGGGAGCCGCATCCGCTCGGGGCCAAGCCGCGCGACGTGTTCGAGATCCCGGTCCTGTGCAACGGCACCGCCGAGAAGACCGAGCACCCGACCCAGAAGCCGGTCGACCTGATCCGCCGCCTGCTCCTGGCCAGCACTCGAGCGGGCCAGCTGGTGGTCGACCCGTTCGTCGGCTCGGGAACGACCGCGCTGGTCGCCGAGTCGCTCGATCGCCGCTGGCTGGCGTGCGACGCCGACCCACGCTACGTCGGCCTGGCCCGCGATCGACTGAACGATCGCGACCAGCGCGCCGACAAGCCGGCCCGCAAGCGCGGGCCCGCCAAGGCCGCGCCCGCCAAGGCCGCGCCCGCCAAGGCCGCGCCCGCCAAGGCCGCGCCCGCCAAGGCCAGGTCGGCCGTGCCCTGATCCGGCTCGCGCGCGCTCCGAAAACGACCAGGCGCCTCGCACCGCCCGGCCAGCTGCCAGGAGCGCGAAGCGCCCGTCTCGCTCATCCGGCCCCGGCCGGGCCGATCACCTCTACGGCTGCGGCGGCGGCGGCGGCTGACCTCCGCCCATCCGCTGCTGCATGAAGAACCGCAGCGTCTGGGGCGGCACGGTGAAGCGCGTGCGCATGACCGGCCCCTCGAAGCCGAGCCCGACCGTCACGTCCGCTCCCTGGGCCTTGCTCGGATCCGGCGCCAGCGCCGACAGGTCGAAGATCATGACGCCGCTCTCGTTCTTCGCCTTGGAGTCGGCCAGCGCCTTCTCGAACGCGGCCCCGAGCGCCGACTTCGGCTGCTTCGCCTTGCTGTTCTGGACCAGCTTGGCGGCCATCGACTTGGCGCCCTTGTCCTTGTCGAGCGAGAAGACCATCCAGTCGCCGGCCACGCCGAAGTACGACTTCATGCCGGCCTTGCCGAACGCCTTCTCGAACTGCTTCTTCTCCGCGTCCGGGGTCTGCGGGCCCGGCTGTAGCGTGATCGAGTGCAGGCTGGCTCCGCCGGTCTTGTAGGCGTTGACCTTGGCGCTCATCTGCATCGACTCGACCGGCGGCTTCTCGCTCGCCATCTTCTTCACGTACTCGACCACCAGCCCGCCCAGCTTCTTGCTGTCGGTCACGCCGACCAGGCCGGCCATGCGGACCGTCTTGTCCTCCTTGGCCAGCAGCGCAAAGGCGACCTCCTGCCCGAACACCCCCACCCACGCCGCCATCTCCGGCTTGCCCTGCGCCGCGGCCATCTCGCTGACGAACGCCTGCATCGGACCCCAGTCGAGCCGACCGGCCGCGACCATCAGCCACTGCCCGGCCGGCAGCCGCGCCGCCACCGAGTAGTCGGCCGGCTTCTGCATGCCGCCCCACGACGCCAGCGCCGAGCCCTGCTGCGGGAACACCGAGAAGGTCGCGTTGGCCAGCTGGCCGCTCGCCTCGATGTCGGCCTCGATTCGCTCGACCGAGCCGAGCAGCTTGACCACGCCCTCGGCCATCTTCTTCTCGGCCGCGTCCGGGTTGCCGCCCATCGACTGGCGCAGGGTCGCGTCGAGCTGCGGACCGTACGCCTCCATGATCCGGTTCATGTAGATGACCGCGTGCGGGTTCTTGGGCGGCGCGCTCCTGGCCAGGTTGGACAGCGCGTACGGCGACGCGGCCTGGAGCGCCGGGCCGGAGCCGACCGCGGCGAACCCGCCGTGCACCTGCATCACCGCGCCGCCGCCGACCGAGGCCGCCATCTTGGCCTGATCCGCCACCGCCACCACCAGGAGCGCCTGGCCTCCGCCCTTCTGCGGGTCGAGCAGGAGCAGGTGGATCGGCTTGGCCAGATCCACGCCGTCGATGCCGGGCGCGCCGACCGAGCCGGCCACGCCCTGAAGCACCTGGGCCGGCGACATCATCGCGCCGAAGCCCGGCTGCACCGCGTCGGCGAACGCGGCCAGGCCGGCGAACTGCCCCTGCGGGTCACCGATCGAGACGGTGGCCAGGACCAGGTTGGGAATCGGCGCGGGCGAGGCGGGGATCGCGGGCAGCCGGTCCTCCTCGCTCGCCGCCGCCGGCCCGGTCTCCCCGTCGTTCCCCATCCCCGGCTTCTCCGTGTCTCCCTTCTTTCCGCCGCCACAGGCGACAGCGAGGAGGAGGACGAACGCCGGGACACTTACGCGCAGATTCGATCTCATGATGGTGATGGCTCCGGTAGCAGGTACTAGTCGGTCGTGGTCGTCGCGAACTTCTGGAAGAATGCGCTGAGCTCGCCCGCGGCGACCGGCTCCCTCGATTCGGCCGCCACGTCGCGCGTCTCCATCAGTCCCTCGGGGATTTCCTGGAGGAAGCGCGATGGAGCGCAGAGGACTTCTCTTCCGTGACGCCGGCGGCAGGCACAGCGGGTCACGTATAGCATCTCTTGGGCCCTGGTGAGGCCCACGTAGGTCAGCCGCCGCTCCTCCGAGACGTCCGAAACATGATCCGGATCGGACACGTCGTTGGCGTGCGGCATCAGCGAGCGGGCGTGGGGCAGGAGCTGCTCCTCGACCCCGATCAGGAAGACCACGGGGAATTCCAGGCCCTTGGCTCCATGCAGGGTCGTCAGGATCACCTTGTCGCCGGCATCCTCGCGCGAATCGTCGTCCACGTCGGCGAGCGAGAGGTGGCGCAGGTACTCGAGCAGCGCGTCGGGCCCCGGGCGCCGCTTCTGCTGCTCCGTCATCTGGCGGATGAGAGTCTCGACGTTGTCGATGCGCCGCTGGGCCGCGGTCAGGCTGGGCGACGCCGCCCGCAGATCGCCGTAGAGATCGATCGTCTCGAGCAGATCGCGCACCGCTCGCTCCACGCCTCCGGTGTCGAGGGTGGCGCGCAGCGCGCCGACCGTGGCGACCAGCTGGACCAGCGCGTCGACCTGGGCCTGGCGCAGCTCGCCGGCCCCGCTCGCGCCGTCCACCACTGCGCGCCAGAGCGGCGTGCGCGCGGCGTGGGCGCCGGTGGTGAGCCGGTCGACCGTACCGGAGCCGATGCCGCGCGCCGGATAGTTGATGATGCGGCGGAGCGAGATCTCGTCGCGCTCGGACAGCGCCACGCGCAGGTAGGCGATGACGTCCTTCACCTCCTTGCGCTCGAAGAACTGCTGCCCGCCGTACATGACGTAGGGGACCCGCGCGAGCCGCATCGCCTCCTCGAGCTCGCGACTCTGCAAGTTCGATCGGTAGAGGATGGCGATGTCGCGGTAGCTGCGCCCGTCGGTGGTGAGCTGGACGATCTCCTGGGCGACGAAGCGCGCCTCCTCCTCGGGCGCCGGCGCGACCACCAGCGCGATCCGCTCGCCGTCCGGCTTCGCGCTCCACAGCACCTTGCCCCGCCGGTCGGCGTTGTTCTGGATGACCCCGTTGGCGGCGGCCAGGATGGTCGGGGTCGACCGGTAGTTCTGATCGAGCACGACCACCCGCGCGCCGGGGAAGTCGCGCTCGAAGTGGCGGATGTGGCCGGGGTCGGCGCCGCGCCAGCTGTAGATCGACTGATCGTCGTCTCCCACCGCGCACAGGTTGCCGTGGCGGGCGACCAGCTCCTTGACCAGGAGCAGCTGCGAGCGATTGGTGTCCTGGTACTCGTCGACCAGCACGTGGCGGAAGGCGCCCGCCCAGCGCTCGCCCACGCCCGGATCGTGGCGCAGGAGGCGGACCGGCTCGGTGATGAGGTCGTCGAAGTCGACCGCGGCGAACCCGCGCAGCGCCGCCTGGTAGCGCGGGTAGAGCTCGGCGGTGATCTCGTCGTACTCGTCCCCCTCGGCCGGCTCGTACTCCTCGGGGGCGCGGAACGCGTTCTTGGCCAGCGAGATGCGGGTCAGGATCGACTTGGCGTCGAACCGGCGCTCGTCCACGCCGCGCACGGTGCGGAGCAGCTCGCGCACCACCCCCAGCTGATCGGCGGTGTCGTACACGACGAAGCCGCGCGGGAAGCCGAGCGCGGCCCGCTCGCGCTGGAGCATGTTGAGCCCGAGCGAGTGGAACGTCCCCATGGTCAGGTGCTTGGCGCCGCCGCCGCGCCCGACCAGATCCGCGACGCGGTGGCGCATCTCGGCCGCCGCCTTGTTGGTGAAGGTGAGCGCGGCGATGTGGCGCGGATCGACCCCGCGCTCGAGCACGAGGTGAGCGATGCGGTGGGTGATGACGCGGGTCTTGCCGGAGCCGGCGCCGGCCACGACCAGGAGCGGACCACCGTCGTGGATGACCGCCTCGCGCTGGGGCGGATTGAGGCGCGCGATGTCCATCGAACCGACGACGCTACGGGGCGGGCCGCGCGCTGTAAAGAGTCGCGCCGCGCTCCCGCGGGCGCTATCGTCCGGCGGTGGCTGAGCGCGATCCGGATCGCGATCGACTGGCGGTCCTCCTGGACGACATCGCCGCCGAGTTCCCCGGGTTCCGCGTCGTTGCCAAGTCGAGCTCGCGCTTCCAGCGCTTCATTCACCGGATCCTGGTGATCGTCAGCCTGGGTCGAAGCCGCTCGTACCTCGACAGCTTCACCACCACGATCGGCCGGCGGGTCTACGTCACCGGCGACTGGGAGGCGATGAGCCGCGACGCGCGCTACCTGGTCCTCCGGCACGAGCGCATCCACCTGCGCCAGTTCCGCCGCTACACGCTGGTCGGGATGGCGCTGCTCTACCTCCTGGTCCCGCTGCCGCTCGGGCTGGCCTACTTCCGCGCCCGCTTCGAGCGCGAGGCGTACGCCGAGACGATCCTCGGCACCGCCGCGCTGTACGGCGCGGGACACGTGCGCGAGGCGTCGTTCCGCGAGTCCATCGTCGAGCAGTTCACCGGCCCGTCCTACGGCTGGATGTGGCCGTTCCGCGGCTCGGTCGAGCGCTGGTACGACCGCGTGCTCGCCGGGCTCGGCCCGGCCGGGAGCCCGTAGGCAAAGTCATCGCGTTACCA
>Ga0193753_10000323_pt1 | contig 47214 bp, 38 predicted proteins | sample H1c2metaG_FD_144925 | JGI IMG/M metagenome (GOLD analysis project Ga0193753, IMG submission 144925) | Soil microbial communities from a riparian zone of the East river system, Colorado, United States - H1c2 | ecosystem: Environmental > Terrestrial > Soil > Riparian zone | place: USA: East...
GGCCAGGAGCGTTCGGCGGACCAGAACGGCGCGGTCCTCGTACACGAGGCCTTCCACGTGTTCCAGGCGGCGCGGCATCCGACCTGGAACGGCAACGAGGCCGAGCTGTTCACCTACCCGGTCGACGACCCGGTGGTCCTGCGCGAGCGAGATCTGGAGGAGCGGGCGCTCGTCCGCGCGCTGGCCGCCGGGGAGCCGGGCACGAGCTGCTGGGCCAGCGTCGCGCTCGAGGCGCGCGGGCGCCGGTTCGCTCGCCTCGGCGAGGGCGCGATCGGCTACGAGCGCGGCACCGAGCTGAAGGAGGGGCTGGCCCGCTACCTCCAGAACCGGGCCGCTGGCGAGAAGGCCTCCATCGTCCCGCTCGCGCCCGAGCAGATCCGCGACCGCGCGTACGCCACCGGCGCGGCGCTGGCCGAGCTGCTCGACCGGGCGGCTCCGGGCTGGCGCGAGACGCTCGAGGCCGGGCGCGCGGCCTCGCTCGATCAGCTGCTCGCCGCCCGGCTCGCCGCGCGAACCGGGCCTGCCGCTGCCGCGCCGCCGTGCGGGTGGTCGCCGGCCGAGACCGCGGCCGCCGACCGGCGCGCGCGCGCCGCGGCCGCCGGTGTCGGGCGCGGGCGGGCCGACGCTCGCCGCGCCTTCGACGCCGCGCCGGGCTGGCGCCTGGTGGTCACCGCCGGGCGCGAGCCGCTCTGGCCGCAGGGCTTCGACCCGCTGAACGTTCGCCGCGTCGGGGCCGGCGCGCTGCTCCATACTCGCTTCCTCAAGCTCGGCAACCAGTCCGGAACCGTCGAGGTGCTGGGCCACACCTCGCTCAGCGAGGCGGCGGGCGCTCATCCGCTGTTCAAGGGCGTTCGCCGGCTGGTCATTGGCGGGCTCGACCGCGAGCCGAGCGCGCGCGACCAGGCCGGCGCGCTCACCATCGACGCCGACGGCATCGCGCTGGTCCTGCGCGGCGCCCGGCTCGAGCGCGATCCGGAGCGCAAGGAGCTGCGCGTCCGCGTCGAGTAGCCGGGGCCAGACAAAGACACTTGCGGACGGGCTCACCCGCGGTCACGGTCTGCCCATCATGAAGCGCAGACAGTTCCTGATCGGGGCGGGGGCGGGGATCGGAGTGGGTGGGCTGCTGTCCGGGTGCGCGGCGCCGCCGGAGGCGATCGCGCCGCCCGCGGCGGGCTCGTGGACCTGGGAGGAGATCCGCGCGCAGTTCGCGGTCAACCCGGACCTGGTCCACATGTCCAGCTTCTTCCTGTCGTCGCATCCGCGGTCGGTGCGCGAGGCCATCGAGCGGCACCGGCGCGGCCTCGACGACAACCCGATCCACTACCTCGAGAGCAACGCGCCGCGCTTCGAGCAGAGCATCCGCCGCGCCGCGGCCGACTACCTGGAGGCCGACCCGGACGACTTCGCGATCACCACCAGCACCAGCATGGGCCTCGGCACCGTGTATGGCGGCCTGATCCTGCGCGATGGCCAGGAGATGCTGACCACCACGCACGACCACATCGTCACGCACATGTCGCTGCAGCAGCGGGCCGAGCGCAGCGGCGCGCCGGTCCGGAAGATCTCGCTGTACGACGATCCCGCGCGCGTCACCGCCGACTCGATCACGGCGGCGTTCGAGCGCAGCCTGCGCCCGGCCACGCGCGTCGTCGCGGTCACCTGGGTCCACTCCGGCACCGGGGTGAAGCTCCCGATCCGCCGGATGGCCGACGTGCTGGCCCGGGTCAACGCCAGCCGCGCCGAGGCCGACCGCGCGCTCCTGTTCGTCGACGGCGTGCACGGCCTCGGCATCGAGGACGAGACCGCGGCCAGCCTCGGCTGCGACTTCCTGGTCGCCGGCACCCACAAGTGGATCCTCGGGCCGCGCGGGACCGGCCTGGTGTGGGGGCGGCGCGCGGCGTGGCCGATCACCAAGCCGACCATCCCGACCATGGACCCGTTCTGGCGCACCGGCTCGCCCGAGAGCATGCCGCCGGCCGCCTGGATGACGCCGGGCGGGTTCCAGGCGTTCGAGCACCGCTGGGCGGTCGAGCCCGCGTTCCGCTTTCACCTCGGGATCGGCAAGGCGCGGGTGGCGGCGCGCATCCACGAGCTCAACCGCATGGGCAAGGAGCTCCTGGCCCGGGTGCCGCGGGTGGTGGTGCGGACGCCGATGTCCGACGAGCTGTCGTCCGGCATCATCTGCTTCGACGTCGACGGCATGGACCCCTACAAGGTGGTGGGCGGCCTCGCCGATCAGCGCGTGGTGGCCAGCGTGGTCCCGGCCTTCTACCAGCCGCTCCACGTGCGCCTGGCCCCGAGCCTCCTCACCCTGGAGAAGGACGTCGAGCGCGCGGTGGCCGCGGTCCGCGCCGTGGTGTAGCGACCGCTGGGGGTGCGGCGCGTCCGGGTCGGGCCCGTGTCACGGACTGGGGCCCTGGGGCGCCGTGACGTCAGCGCTGGCCGCCTCGTCCCGGGACAGACCGCGGCCCTTCCACAGCGCGAAGATGGCGGGATACACGGTGAGCTCGAGGAGAAACGAGGTCACCAGGCCCCCCACCATCGGGGCGGCGATCCGCTTCATGACATCGGCGCCGGTGCCGGTCGACCAGAGGATCGGAATGAGGCCGATCATCATCGTGAGCACGGTCATGAGCTTGGGACGGATGCGCTGAGCGGCGCCCTCGACGATTGCCTCGCGCAGATCGGCTCGCGTGCGGAGGCGGCCCTCCTCCTTCCAGCGCCGGTACGACAGCGTGAGGTAGAGCAGCATGACGACCCCGGTCTCGGCGTCGAGCCCGGCCAGGGCGATGACGCCGACCCAGACGGCGACGCTCATGTTGTAGCCGAGCAGGTAGAGGAGCCAGACGGCGCCGACGAGCGAGAAGGGCACCGCCAGGAGGACGATGCCGGTCTCGATGAGCGAGCGGGTGTTCAGATAGAGGAGGATGAAGACGAGGAGGAGCGTCACCGGCACGACGACCTCGAGCTTTGATCGAGCGCGCTCGAAGTACTTGAACTGGCCGACCCACTCCACGCGCAGGCCCGCCGGGAGCTCGACGTCGCGCGTCACGACCTCCTTCGCCTCCGCGACGTACTCGGCGATCGGCCGGTCGGTGTCGATGAAGACGAAGCCGACCAGCTTTCCGTCCTCGGACCGGATCATGGGCGGTCCGGTCGAGGTCGTCACCTGGGCGACCTGGGCCAGTGGCACCTGGGCGCCGGTCGGGGTGGGGACCAGCACCTTCGAGAGAAGGTCCGGGTCGTCGCGGAACTCGCGGGCGTAGCGCACGTTGATCGGATAGCGCTCGCGCCCTTCGACCGTCTCCGAGACGTTCATTCCGCCGATTGCGGTCTGAACCACATCGTTGACGTCGCCGACGGTGAGGCCGAAGCGGGCGGCCTCCTCGCGCTTGACCGCGATGTCGACGTAGAAGCCGCCGGTCGACCGGTCGGCAAACGCGCTGCGAGTGCCGGGGACCGCGGCCATCGCCTTCTCGATGTCGACCGACGTGCGCTCGATCGCCTCGATGTCGTCGCCGAAGACCTGGATGCCGAGCGGGCTCCTGATCCCGGTGGACAGCATCTCGGTCCGGGTCTGGATCGGCATCCACCAGATGTTCGGCATGCCGGGGATCTGGAGCTTCTCGTCCATCTCGCGCATGAGCAGGTCCCACGTCATTCCGCTACGCCACTCCGAGCGCGGCCTCAGCACGATGGTGGTCTCGACCATGCCGATGGGGGCCGGATCGGTCGGCGTCTCCGCGCGTCCCATCTTGCCGAACACGCTGGCGACCTCTGGAAAGCGGGCCAGCTCGCGGTCCATCCGCTCGAGCACATCGGACGCCTGGGTGACTGACATCCCGGGCGGCGCGGTCGGCATGTAGAGGATGGCGCCCTCGTTGAGCGGCGGCATGAACTCGCTCTCGAGCCGGAGGAAGGCCGGCGCGGTGAACACGATGATCAGGATCGCGCCGACCAGCACTCCGATCCGGTGCCTGACCACCCAGCGGACGATCGGCGCATACCCGGCCACCAACCACCGGTTGACCGGGTTGCGGTCCTCGCCGCGGATCCGGCCCCGGATGAGGACGGCGGCCAGCGCCGGCGTGAGGGTCACGGCCAGGATGGCGGCGAACCCCATCGAGTAGGTCTTGGTGAAGGCGAGCGGCTTGAAGAGGCGCCCCTCGGTCGCCTCGAGCGTGAAGACGGGGATGAACGAGACCGTGATGACCAGCAGGGCGAAGAACAGCGAGGGACCGACCTCCTGCATCGCGCGGATGAGGACCGCCACGCGATCGCCGGGGCGGCCGTCCCGCTCCCATTCCTCCAGCCGCTTGTGGCTGTTCTCGATGAGGATGATCGACGCGTCCACCATCGCGCCGATCGCCACCGCGATACCCCCCAGCGACATGATGTTGGCGGTGAGGTGCTGGTAGTACATCGGGATGAAGGCCAGAAGGACGCCGATGGGCAAGATGAGAATCGGAACCAGCGCGCTCCTGACGTGGAGGAGGAACAGGAAGATGACCACCGCGACGACGACCATCTCCTCGATGAGCGTGTGTCGCAGGGTGGCGATCGAGTCGCGGATGAGGCCGGATCGGTCATACGTGATGACCACATCGACCCCGTCCGGCAGGCTCTTCTCGACCTCGACGAGGCGCGCCTTGACCGCGTCGATCACGTCGAGCGCGTTCTCGCCGTAGCGCATGATGACGATGCCGCCCGCCACCTCGCCCCGGCCGTTCAGCTCGACCAGGCCCCGGCGGATGTCGGGCCCGAGCGAGACAACGGCGACATCGCGCACGTAGATCGGGACGCCGCCGGTACCGACCTTGAGCGGGATGAGCTCCAGATCTTCTCTTTTCCTCACGTAGCCGCGGCCCCGGATGACGTGCTCGTGCCCCGCGATCTCGATGACGCGCCCGCCGACGTCCTCGTTCGACCGGCGGACTGCGTCGATCACCTCACGGGTGGCGATGCCATGGGCGAGGAGCTTGTTGGGATCGAGGTTGACCTGGTACTGCTTCACGAATCCGCCGATGGACCCGACCTCGGCGACGCCGGGCACGCCCTCCAGCGCGTAGCGAAGGTTCCAGTCCTGGATCGAGCGCAGCTCCTGGAGGTCGTGCTTGCCGGTCTCGTCGACCACCGCGTACTCGAACACCCAGCCGACGCCGGTCGCGTCCGGCCCGAGGGTCGGGGTCACGCCTTCCGGCAGCCGCGCCTGCGCCTCGTTCAGGTACTCGAGGACGCGGCTCCTCGCCCAGTAGATGTCGGTACCGTCCTCGAAAATGGCATAGACGAACGACATGCCGAACATGGACTGGCCGCGCACGAACTTCACCCCGGGAGCTGCGACCAGGGCGGTGGAGATCGGATAGGTGATCTGATCCTCGACGAGATCCGGGCTTCGCCCCATCCACTCGGTGAAGACGATGACCTGGGCGTCGGAGAGATCCGGAATCGCGTCCAGTGGAGCGCGCCGGAGAGACATCCAGCCCCACACCGCCAGTCCGCCGACCAGGAGAAGGGTCAGGAGCGGATTTCTGGCCGAAGCGGCGATGACCCGGCCGACCAGACCGGAGCGCTCGGGGTCAGTGTCCTGCATGCCCCGCCTCATCGGACCAGAACTGGGCCGCCGAGCGGATCCGGCTCTCGGCCGCGACCAGGAAGTTGGCCGACGTCACGATGACCTGCCCCTCGGAGAGGCCCGACTTCACCTCGACGTTGTTGGCGTCTCTCGCTCCGAGAGTCACCTCCTGGGGCCGGATGTGCCCGCCCCCGACGTCGACGAAGACGAGGCGGCGCGGGCCGGTGTAGACCACCGAGTCGATCGGCACCTGGAGCCTGGGACCGAGATCAACCAGGAGCTCGACGTTGGCGTACATGCCCGGCTTGAACGCGAGGTCGCGATTGACGAGCTCGACGCGAACGCGGCCGGTGCGCGAGCTCGCGTCGAGATAGGGATAGACGTAGGCGACGGTGCCTTCGAGCGCTTCGCCTTCCTGGTAGGGCAGGCTGACGCGCGCCTTCTGGCCCTCCCTCACCCGGGAGAGGTCGAGCTCGTAGACCTGCGCCTCGATCCAGACCTTGTCGAGCGCAGCGATCCGGTAGAGCCTCTGGCCGGGTTCGACCGCGGCGCCCTCGACCACGTCCTTCTCGATGACGTAGCCCGAGGCCGGCGCCAGGATGGGCAGCTCCTCGACCGGCCTCCCTCGCTTCGCGATGGCGGCGAGCTGGGCCGCCGTGACGTCCCACAGGCGCAGCTTCTTCTCCGCCGCCTCGACCAGGTAGTCGCTGCGGCCGGCCGAGCCGGCGGCCTTCTGGCTGTCGAGCGCGAGTAGATACTCCTGCTGAGCGGCGTAGAGCTCGGGGCTGTACAGCGTGAAGAGGGTCTCGCCCCGCTTGACCGGCTGTCCCGTCGCGCTCACCCGCAGGTGCGCGATCCAGCCCTTCACCTTGAGGGTGACGTCCTTGAGCCGGGTCTCGTCGTACGTCAGGCGGCCGAGGGCGCGGATCGAGATCGACAGAGGCGCGCGCGCCACCTTGCTGGTCTCGAGGCCGATGAGCTTGCGGCGCGTGTCGTCGATGAGCACCGCGCCGCTCTCGGTCTCGTCGTAGGTCACCGGCACGAGATCCATCGAGCAGATGGGACAGGTGCCGGGTACCTTCTTCTCCACCGAGGGATGCATCGAGCAGGTGTAGTAGGCGATGTCACCGCCCTGGTGACCGTGACCGTCGTGCGAGGTGCCGCCTCCCGGCGCCGACGTGGGCGCGGCGGCCTGCCATCCGACCTCGCTGCCGCACGTCGTCATCGCCTGCCCCATGTAGGGGTTCTCGAACTCCGGCGACCTCTGGAGCCACTTCTGGAAGCCCTTCGCCATCGGACAGCGAAAGACATGCCAGCCGGAACGCAGCCTCGGGTCGGAGTCGGCAAGGGCGATGAGGAGCCGACTCAGCTCGCCGAAGTGCTGGCGCGCCTGCTCGAGCGAGCCCGCACCCGCGAGCCTGTCGGCGGCGGCGGCGCCCTGACTCAAGCCGTCGCTGACCTCCGAGCGCGGCCCGGACAGCGCGCGGGCGGCCACGCGGACCTGATCTGCCGCGGTCCCGGCCGCAGGCGCGATCCCGTCGATCCGGTCCCGGGCCAGTAGCGCGCGCACCTCCCCGTACGCGACCAGGGCGTTGTGCAGCGCGGTCAGCGCGGGCGCGGGGAGCTCGCCAGTGGCGGGCGCGCCGGCCTGCGCCTTGGAGCCCGGCGATCCTCGCCCGGCGCCACCACCCATTGGCTCACCGGAGAACCAGGCGATGAGGGGCCGCCAGAGGACGAGCGCGGCGGCCGCGAGGAGCAGCAGGAGGGTCGCGGGGACGATGCGGCGGCGCGCGCTGGCCGCGAGCACACGGGCGTTCATCTCGGTCCTCCTCGGGAAAGGCCAGGTATCCGGCCGAGCGCGCGGTCGCGGGCCGCGAGGCCACGTGCGAGATCGGCGAGCGCCTGGTGGCGCGTGAGCTCGACCTCGCGCAGGTTCTTCTCCGCCTCGACGACCGCGGCGAAAGGGTTCTGGCCGGCTCTGAACCCGGCGAGAGCGGCGTCGACCTGGTCGCGCGCGGCCGGCAGAAGCCGCGATTCGATGAGACGCACGACCTGGGCCGCTCCGCGGGCCCGAGCCTCGGCCTGAGCGACCTCGACGCGGATCCGGTCGCGGACCCCCTCGTCCTCGCTCCGAGCTCGCGCCCAGTCGGCCTCCGCTCGATCGACCGCAGCACGCCGGCGTCCCATCTGGAGCGGGATGTTGAGGCCGATCCCGACCATCCATCGATGCTCCTGCGTGTCCCACATCGAGTCGTAGGAGCCCATGAGCTCCAGGTCCGGGTAGTACTCGCGTCTGGCGGCGCCGATGGAGGCGCGCGCACCGCGAACAATCGCCGCCTTGGCGCGAAGCTCGGGCCGGTTGGTCAGCGCCTCGCGTTCGAGCGCCGCCGGCGGTTCCGGCGCGTCGCGGAGATCGGCGAGCTCGATCTCCGGGGGCGGAAGCGGCGCGTCGGGTGGTCGATGGAGGAGGCCGTTCAGCTGCGCGACCAGAGCGCTCTGCTCCGCCTCGAGGAGGATGCGTTCCTGCTCGAGGCGAGCCAGCGCGACCTCGGCCTGCAGCGGATCCTGCTGTGACGCGCGGCCAGCGGTGTACTGGGCCGCCGCGCTCTCCTTGAGCTGCTCGAGCAGCTCCTTGTGGTGGTGATTCACGTCGATCGCGTGAGCTGCGACGTAAAGGTCGTCGTGGAGATTGGACGCCATGAGGGCAAGGTCGAGCCGGACCTGGTCGAGGCCGCCCCCGGCGGCCTCGGCTTCGGCGAGCGCCACCTCCCCGGCCAGGCGTCTCTTGCCGGGGAAGGGCAGCCTCTGGCCGAGCTCGACTCTCTGTCCAAAGGAACCGTCTCCCGACGCGCTGAGCGGCGCGATCTCGTAGGACAGCATCGGGTCCTCGAGCGCCGTGGCCTGTGGGACGCGGGCCACGGCTGCGCGCCAGGCTCGCCGCGCGGCCTCGACGTCGGGGTTCCTGGCCAGCACGGCCTCGACGACCGCGGCGCGTGCGAGGTGCTGGGCCCCCGCGAACAGCGTGGTTCCATCGCGCGTCACCCCGCCCACGCCGGCGCCGCGATCCGGCTCGCGACCTACCGGGGGAGCGGGCGCCGAGCGCCGGAGCTCCGCAAGCATGCCGTCGTAACGGCGCTCCAGATTCGATGGTGCACAGCCAGCGAGCAGCGCGGCGGCCACCAAGGCGAGCCCGCGCCTGACGGCCCGAGCCGTCATCCGTTTCCTCTTCATCATGGCTTCCTCTCTCGGCGCGACCAGTCGGCCGCGCGTCAGCCGCGAGCACACACGGTCAAGAGGCCGTGCGAGTCGCGAGATCGTCGCTTGCACCCGGACGGGCGGCGACGATCAGAGGAGCAGAGACGAGTGCGAGAGATAGAGAGGCTGGCTGCGACCAGGTGGCGCCGTGGCCCGTGGGGCCGGAACCGTGAGCAAACCGGCCAGCACGCCGGCGATGCGAACCGGAATCGGTGCGATCGCGCCGTGTGCCGAGGGCCCCCGGAGCTCGGCGCGCGACTCCGCGCGCGCTTGTTCCGCGCTCGGCTCGTTGTGGAGGACGTCGCAACAGGAGCTCCGCCGGATCTCCGGCGCCGGCGATCCGCTCTCCTGCGCCACGCGCTCGCCGCAGCAGCAGCGGGCGCGCGTCTGCCCGTCGTAGCGGCAGCGAAACCACTCGCCAGCGAGCGCCGCCTGAGGCGCTGCGGTCAGGAGTACGAGCAGGACTGGAAGAACCCGGCGCACGCTGCTGCGTCAGGATAGCGCGACGGTGGCGAGAGGCAAAGCGCGAGCAAGGATCCCCACGTTCCGGTCACCGCTATCAGGAGAAGAACGGCAATACGCGCACGGATGACGCCACGCGGAAGAGCGCGTAGGCGAAAAGGAGCAGTGGCAGGACAATCGCCACGAGTCCCAGCCACAGGCGGACGAGCTCTTGCCGTTCACCCGGTTCCCATCGACGCACGACACGTGCCCGAGGAAGACAGGAGTCTGCCGGGGTTGTGGATCGATCGTGGTGACCCGAGCCGGTATCCAGTATCACTCTCATGCGTCCCTGTCCCTTCCGGCTGAGCTCAGCCATCACTCGTGCATTCCGTGCTGAGCGCACGCGCGTGACTCGACCTGAACCGTCACGTGTGAGATCGGGAAATCCTGCGTGAGGAGGCGAACGACCGCGTCGCGCGCCTCCTCGTGCCCGCCGTCAGCCGCGAGGACGACATGCGCACTCAGGGAGTTGAGCCCGGAGCTCAGCGACCAGACGTGGAGATCGTGCACCCCGGCGACCCCCGGGACCCGCTGGATGGCCTCGCGGACCGCGGCGATGCTGACCTCGGCCGGGGTCCCCTCGAGGAGGATCCCCGTCGCCTCGCGAAGCAGCCGCCAGACACGAGGGATGATGAGGACGCCGATGAGCGCAGAGACGATCGGATCGGCGTAGTACCAGCCGGTCGTCCACATGATCGCGCCGGCGACGAGCACCCCCACCGACGTGAGTGCGTCGGTCGCGACCTCGAAGTAAGCGGCCTTGACGTTGAGGCTCTCCGATGCGCCCGCGCGCAGGAGCAGGACTCCGATCGAATTGATCGCGAGACCGAACGCTGCGACGATCATCATCGTGGCGCTGCTGATCTCGGGCGGATCCTGGAACCGGCGGACCGCCTCGTAGAGGACGAACCCCGATATCGCGAGCAGGAGCAGGGCATTCACCATGGTGGCCAGGATCTCGGCCCGGTAGTAGCCGTAGGTCCGCTCCGGCGTGGCCGGGCGCTCGGCCAGCACCATGGCGAAGAGGGACAGGCCAACCCCACCCGCGTCGGTCAGCATGTGGCCGGCGTCGGCCAGGAGCGCGAGGCTCCCGGTCAGCCAGCTCGCCGCGGCCTCGGCGACGAGATACGTCACCGTCAGGACCAGCGTGATGGCCATCCGCCGCCTGATCTTCCGTCCGCCGGCGCCGCCGGTCCTTTCGTGTACGTGGGCCATTGCAGCTCGACGTGGTCTATTTCGGGAGGGTGGCGTCGCCGCGTTCACCGGTGCGGATGCGCAGGGCCTCGTCCACCGGGGCTATGAACACCATCCCGTCCCCGAGTTGCCCGGTGTACGCGACGGACCGGATCAGCTCGGCCAGCCGATCCGCGCTGTCATCGCGGCAGACCACCTCGAACTTGATGATCCGCTCGTAGAGGTCACCGAGGCCTACCGAGTAGTCGTACTTCGCAGGAGCCGGCAGCCCCTCGGCGATGCCCCGCACCTCGAGGATCGAGAAGTCGGTCCAACCATCGCTGACGAGAGCCTGGACGACCGCGCTCGCCATGTTCTCCCGCACATAGGCTCGCACTTCCTTCATGGGACCTCCTTCTGGATCGGGCCCACGACCCGGTTTTCGCGAAACATCCAGGCGTAGAGGGTCGGCAAGACGAGCAGGGTGAGGATGGTCGATGTGATGAGGCCGCCGATGACCACGGTGGCGAGCGGCTTCTGGACCTCGGCGCCGGCCCCGGTCGCCACTGCCATGGGGATGAAGCCGAGCGACGCCACCAGCGCGACGGTGAGGATCGCGCGCAGCTTCTGGCGCGCGCCGTCGTAGGCGGCCGCGGCGGGCGCAGCCCCGGCCGCTCGCCGCCGCTGGATCTCGGTGACGAGGACCAGTCCGGTCAGGGCTGCCACGCCGAAGAGCGAGATGAATCCGACACCGGCGGATATCGAGAGCGGCATGCCGCGGATGGCGAGGGCGAACACGCCGCCGCTCACCGCGAAGGGGACGTTGAGGTAGATGAGGCCGGCCAGCACGGCCGAGCCGTTGCTCATGTAGAGGAGGACGAAGATGAGGAGCAGCGCCAGGGGGACGACGATGGCGAGCCGCTGGGTCGCCTGGGTCAGGTTCTTGAACTGTCCACCCCATTCGGTGAAGTACCCGGGTGGAATGACGGCCGCCTTCTCGATCGCGCCCTGTGCATCGGCCACGAATCCGGCCAGATCGCGCCCGCGCACGTTCGCCTCGACGGTGATGCGCCTCCTGCCGCCGTCGTGGCTGATCTCGGCGGGTCCATCCTCGACCGCGATCTCGGCCAGCTCGGCGAGCGGGATCAGCTGGCCGCCTGGCGCTCGCACCTTGAGCGCCGCGAGCCGCTCGATGTCGCGGCGCGCCTCGCGAGCGAATCGCACCTGGAGGGCGAAGCGCCGCTGGCCCTCCAGGACCACGCCGGCGTCGCGGCCGCCGACCGCCGCGACGACGTCGAGGACGTCGGATGCGTTGATCCCGTGCCGGGCGATGGCGTCGCGCTTGATCCGGATCCGCAGCACCGGCAGACCGGCGACCTGCTGCGCCTTGACGTCGGCCGCCCCCGGGATCCTGGAGATGACGGCGACGGCAGCGTCGGCGGCGCTGGCGAGCGCGCCCAGATCGTCGCCGTAGATCTTGAGGGCGACATCCGAGCGCACTCCAGAGATGAGCTCGCTGACGCGCAGCTCGATCGGCTGCGAGTAGCTGAAGATCGAGCCAGGCAGGTCCCGCTTGAGGGCGGCGTCGAACGCCTCGACCAGACCTTCCTGGGTCTCGGCGGTCTTCCACTCCGAGCGTGGGGTCAGCATGACGATCACATCCGAGACCTCGACTCCCATCGGGTCGGTCGCGATCTCGGCGCGACCGGTCTTGGAGACGACCGTCTCGACCTCGGGGAACCGGCCGAGCACGCGCTCGAGATCGCCGGTCTGGACGATCGACTGCTCGAGCGAGACGCTGGGCGGGCGCCAGGCCTGGATGGCGATCGCCCCCTCGCCGAGCTTCGGAATGAACTCCGCGCCCAGCATCGGAGCCACGACTGCGGTCGCCGCGATGACCAGGGCGGGCAACCCGACCGCGATCCAGCGGCGATGCAGCATGCGCGCGAGGAGCGGCTCGTAGGCGCGGCGCGCCGCGGCGACCACGAAGCTCTCCTTCTCCGCCACCCGGCGCGGGAGGAGCAAGGAGGCGAGCGCCGGGATGAACGTGAGCGTCAGGACCAGGGCGGCGCCCAGGACGAACAGCACCGTCACGGCCATCGGAACGAACATCTTCCCCTCGATGCCCTCGAGCGTGAGGATCGGCAGGTAGACGATCGAGATGATGATCACGCCGAACACGGCGGAGCGCAGCACCTCGCGGCTGGCGCGCAGGACCGCCGAGCTCCGCTCGCCCGCGGTGAGCGGTCGCCCCAGCTTGTGCGAGCTCTCGGCGATGAGGCGGATCGCGTTCTCGATCACGATGACGGCGCCGTCCACGATGAGCCCGAAATCGATCGCGCCGAGCGACATGAGGTTGCCGGAGACGCCGTAGTGGCGCATGAGCAGGAAGCCGGCCAGCATCGAGAGAGGAATGGCTGACGCCGCGACCAGCCCGGCCCGCAGGTTGCGGAGCATGAGGAACAGCACGACGATGACCAGCAGGCCGCCCTCGATCAGGTTCTTGGCCACGGTGGTGATGGTCTTCTTCACCAGATCGGTGCGGTCATAGAACGTGTCGATGGTGATGCCGAGCCTGGTCAGCGCCGGCTGCATCTCCGCGAGCGTCGTCTTGACGTCGTTCACCACCTGGCGCGAGTTGGCCCCGATCAGCATCATCACGATGCCGGTGACCGCCTCGCCGCGGCCGTCACGGGTCACCGCACCCTGTCGGACCATGGGCGCGAAGGTCACCTCGCCGAGGTGGCGGACGAAGGTCGGCGTCCCGTCCGGGCTGGTCGCGACGACGATGTCCTGGATGTCCTCGCGCGACCCGATGAGCCCCTCGCCGCGGATGAGGAACTGCTCGCCGTTCTTCTCGATGTAGGCTCCGCCCGCGTTGGCGTTGTTGTGCTCGAGCGCCTCGAACAGGTTCGAGAGGGTGAGTCCGCGCGCGGCGAGTCGATCGGGGTGCACCTCGACCGTGTAGGTCTTGAGCTCGCCGCCGAACGAGTTGACCTCGACCACACCGTCGACCTTGCGCAGGCGCGGCGCGATCTCCCAGTCGAGGATGGTGCGCAGCTCCATCGCGCTCTTGCCCTCTCCACGCACCTCGAACTGGTACACCTCGCCGAGGCCGGAGGAGATGGGCCCCAGCTCGGGGTCACCGTATCCCTCGGGGATGCTCTCCCGCGCCCCTTGCAGGCGCTCGTTGACGAGCTGTCGCGCGAAGTAGAGGTCGGTCCCCTCGTCGAACACGACGGTCACGGCCGAGAGCCCGAACTTCGACACCGAGCGGACTTCTTCGAGCCCGGGCAGACCGCTCATGGCGAGCTCGACCGGGGTGGTGATGAAGCGCTCGACCTCCTCGGGGCCCAGCGCAGGGGAGGACGTGAGCACCTGGACCTGCACGTTCGTGACATCGGGGAACGCGTCGATCGGCAGGGCGCGCATCGCCCCCAGGCCGCCGAACACCAGGAGGAGGGACATCGCCACCACCAGGAAGCGATTCTTGAGAGACCACTCGAGGATTCGTTCGATCATGGTGCCCCCTAGCCCTCGTCCCCGCCGAGCTCGCCCTTCTCGAGCTCGGCCTTGAGGATGAACGAGCCGCTGGTCGCCACCGTCTGTCCCTCGGTCAGCCCCTCGAGGACCTGCACCCAGTCACCCGTGCTCCGCCCGAGCTTCACCGCGCGACGCTGGTACTGGCGCTCGCCCTTGGGGACGAAGACGATCGAGCGGTCTCCGTCCCGCTGGACCGCCGACGCCGGGACGAAGACTCCATCGACCTTCTGACCGGTCGTTCCGGCCATCTCGACCGTGGCGAACATGCCGGGCTTGAGCTCGCCCTCGGGGTTCGGGAGCACGACCCTGACCTTGACCGCTCGCGTGGCCGACTCGACCACGGCGCCGATGTTCTCGACCTTGCCGCGGAAGGGCTTGTCGCGGAACGCGGCCACACGCGCGACGGCGTCCTGGCCGACCTTCACCTGGTGCAGATCCTCCTCGTAGACATCCACGAGGACCCAGACCTGGCGCAGGTCCATCACGACGAAGAGGGTGTCGGCCGGCTCGAGCATCTGGCCGAGCGTGACCGAACGTTCGACCACCAGACCCGCGATGGGGGACGTCACCGGCATGGTCGATACGTAGTGCCCCTCGGCCTTGAATCGGCCCAGCTCCGCATCGCTGATGCCCATCGTGTGGAGGCGGCTCTCCGCCGCCTCCTTCTCGGCCCGGGTCTTGGTCGCTTCTGCCTCCGCCTGGCGCCAGTCTCTTTCGGAGCTGATCTTCTTCTCGGCCAGGACCTTCTCGCGATCGGCTGTCTCGCGGGCCACCTTCGACACGGCGAGCGCCGCGAGGTAGTCGGCCTTGGCCTGGCCGAGGTCGGGCGCGTCCACGATCGCCAGCACCTCGCCCCTGGCCACCTGTTCGCCGACCGAGGCCCGGATCGACGTCACCCGGCCGGAGAGCCGTGGCCCGACCCGCGCGACGCCATCGGCCGGGGGCTGGATCTGCGCCGTGGCGGAGAGCGCCCCGGCCTGCTGTCTTCGTTCGACCTTTCCCGTCGCGATCCTGGCGCTGGTAGCTTGCTGCGGCGTGAGCTCGACGACGCCCGCGCCGAGCGGAGCCGCCTCCGGCCTGGCCTCCTCGACCTTCGCCTCCTCGGGCTCCGACGTCTGCGACTGACAGCCCGCCGAGGCGAGCGCTCCGAGCAGCGCGCCTGCAACCCATGATCTCCTGGCGGTCATCGCGATCCCTCCGGTTCTCCAGCAAGCAACTCCAGCGTCGTCCACGCCTCCACCGCCGCCTCGAGCGCGTCGAGGTAGGAGAGCCGGGTCTCGACCAGGTCGCGTCGGACGACGTTGAACTCGATGAGGCCGATCTTCCCGGTCTGGAACGATTCGCGGGCCAGGCTGAGGTTGTCGCCGAGCTTCTCGACCACGTCCCGGTCGAAGGCGCGCACCGCGTCGCGCGCCCTCTGGTAGGCCACGCGCGCAGCGCGGACCTGGCGCTCGATCTCGCGGCGGGTGGCCAGCTCGGTGATCCGGGCCCTGGTCAGCTCCGCCCGGGCCGTTGCCCGACCGCCTTGATTCCGGTTGAAGAGAGGGAGCGGGATCGCGAGGCCGAGCAGGAGGACCTCGCGCGTGACATCTGCCTCCTCCTCTCGACCGTACGTGAGCGACACGGTCAGGTCCGGAACCCGCTGCGCATCCTCCAGCTCGACATCCGCCTCGGCTGCGCCGCGCTCCGCGCGGACCGCGCGAAGGTCGGGTCTCCGCGCGAGCGCGCCGGCGACCAGGGCTTCGGTCTCCGCGTCCGGGTCCGAAAACGCCGGTAGCGGCCCGACTGGTTCGAGATCGGCGCGCGCGCTCGCGCCGATGGCCGCGGCCAGCTCGACCTTGGCACCCGCGTGGCGGCGATCCGCGTCCAGGCGCTCGCGTGCGGCGCGACCGGCGTCGGCCGCGGCCACGTTGACCTCGAGCTCGGTCCCGGCGCCGCGGCGCAGCCGCTCGTCGACCGCCTGCTTGATCTCGGCCGCCATGGTCTCCGCCTCCCTGGCCGTGACCAGCCGCTCGCGCGCGATGAGGGCGAGGTAGAACGCGCGCTGGACGTCCCAGCGGACCTGCCAGCGAGTCCAGCGGGCGAGCGATCGCGCCGCGCGCCGACGCGACTCGGCGCCGTCGATGCGGCGTCCGCGCTTTCCGCCCAGCTCGATGGTCTGCGACAGCGACACGTCGAGGTCGACCAGCGTCCGTCCGCCTCCCAGGAGCTTCCGGCCGCCGCCGAACGACGGGCCGAACGTCGCGCCCAGCTCCGGGTTGAACGGAAGCGCGCGGGCGCCGCGCAGCGAGCCCTCGCTCACGGCGACATCGGCCGCCGCCTGGGCGATCGCGGGGCTGCCAGTCAGCGCCCGGGCGACCGCCACGTCGATGGAAATGTTCTCGCCACGCGCTGCACTGCCGCCGCTCAGGATCGCGACGACCAGTGCACGCGCGGCCCATGACCGCACATGCATTCGATGATCTCCCTGCGGCGCCCATGCGCCGCGCTCGAGTCAGTGGAGCTGGACGAGCGAGATCAGCCGATGGGCGGCGGATGGGGAGGCGGAGTCGCCGCGCGCCCGGGGACATCGGGCAAGGGGGCGAACTCGACGCGGCGGTTCCGGAACAGTGGCGCGTCTCTGTGCGACGGCGACGCCAGCGGCGTGGCAGTGGCGTGACCGCACGAGTGGCAGAGCACCGTGCAGCCATGCTCCTGATCGAGCGGCTGGTCGTCTCCCGAGTAGTGCGACAGGTCGCGGTGCTCCACGAGGTGCACGGCGACCTCGATGACCTCGGACGCGATCGGCGTCAGCCCGATCGCGAGCACCAGGGCCATCGCACGCGTCCACACCGCGAGCAGTCTAGGATGGCGGGAAAGGTCGGTCAAGCCGGGCGGGGGAGGGTCGGCCTCGGCGAGACCGTGCGCGAAGGGCTGATCACCGCGCGGAGCTGCGCACGTCGAGAGCCGGGCGGCGCGTCCCACGGGATCGAATGAGATGAACGAGAACCCCAACGCCGAGCACACCTGTGCCGATGAGGATGGATGGCGGCGGCAGGGTGAGTGCAATCACGAGACAGCCGGCCAGGCCGACCACGGCGAGGCCGCGGGGCCACCGGCGCTGCCCGGGGTGGAGTGTCAACGCGGCGGCGTTGGCGACCGCGTAGTACACGAGGACCGCGAACGAGCTGAAGCCGATGGCGGAGCGCACGTCTGCAACAGCCGCGACGGCGGCGACGGTCGCGCCGACCGCGAGCTCGGCGCGATGCGGGATCCGGTGGCGCGGATGGACCGCCGAGAAGAACCAGGGAAGGTCACGATTCATCGACATCGCGAACACGGTCCTGCTGACGCCGGCGATGAGTGAGAGCAGGGCGCCGAGCGACGCGAGCGTCGCGCCCACTCGCACGGCCGGCGCCAGCCGCGCGAGGTGGCCGGTCTCCACACCGGCCGCGAGCGGCGCCGCCGCGGTGGCGACACCGACGGCCCCAGCCCCCGCGAGTGCGCTGACGGCCACGGCGGCATAGATCACGAGGGTGATACCGAGCGCGATCAGGATGGCGCGCGGAATGGTGCGTTCCGGCTGGACGACCTCCTCGCCGAGCGTCGCCAGGCGAGCGTAGCCGGCGAACGCGAAGAACAGGAAGCCCGACGATTGCAGAACTCCGTGAGCGCTGGCGCCGCGGATCGGCCAGAGGCGTGCGACGTCCGCGGAGCCGCCCGCCCACACGGCGACGACGACGACGGCCAGGGCGGCGAGGACCAGCGCGACGATGACGCGGCTGACCGCGACCGTCTTCTTCACGCCGAGATAGTTGACCGCCGTGAGCGCGAGGACCGCCCCGACGGCCAGGGGGCGTGCGAAGCGCGGGGCTGCGTAGGAGCCAAACGTCATCGCCATCGCCGCGCAGCTCGCGAGCTTGCCGATCACGAACCCCCAGCCGGCGATGAAGCCCCATGGACCGCCGAGCCGCTTCCTGCCATAGGCGTAGGCTCCCCCCGACTCGGGGTAGAGCGCCGCGAGCTGGGCCGAGGAGGTCGCGTTGCAGTAGGCGACCAGCGCCGCGAGCGCGAGGCCGAGCAGGAGCCCGTTTCCCGCGGCGCGCGCCGCCGGCCCGAACGCGGCGAACACGCCGGCGCCGATCATCGAGCCGAGCCCGATCACGACGGCGTCGCCGGTCCCGAGCCGGCGCGCGAGCCTGCTCGGCGCCTCGGCGCTCGTGTTCACGGGCCCGGACTGAAAGGCCTTGGACGGCACACGGGCGAGCTCATGGCGTGAAGCTGGCGAGATCGGCGATTCCCAGCGCCGCCTCGAGCTCGGCTACTTCCGACACGGTGCCTTCGAAGCCGTGCTCACCGAAGCGAGCGTGCTCCTGCTCCTCGAACTGTTCACCGAGCTCGCGGTAGGCCGCCCCGCCGACCACGCCGCGGAACGCGGGAAACAGCACCGTGTCCTCACGGGCCGCGTGGGGTCGATACATGCGCTGGAAGGCGCGCAGCAGCCCGGCGAGCCGGGGCGCGCCGCCCGGGTCCCCCGCCGCGCGGACGACATCCGCGGTGACCTCTCGACCGCGCTGATGCTGGCGCCGCAGGACCGCGACGAGGTCGACCTCGCGCCGCGCCGCCTCGAGCCGGGGAAAGACGAACTGCTCCTCGAGGTGCTCGTGGTATTCCTCGACGAACCGGCGGACGATGCCGGCGGAGCGCGTCAACACCGAGAGGTCCACGGCCGCTCCGTGCTCGAGGCGGCGGGCGGCCTCGTCATAGATGAGCAGGATGCGCTCGAGTACGCCGTGCTCCTGCATCAAGTCTTCACCTGGCGTGACCTCGGCTTCTCCGAGCATGTCCCCGTCCCGGGGGTGGCCGCCGGCCTCGCGCGCGGCGGCCGCGCCACATCCGCCCAGCACCAGCCCCGCGGCGGACATTGTCGCGCGAAGGAACCGTCTGCGGCCGTCATCGCTCCTCTTGAACGCGTCTGGCTTCATCGTGTCTCCCTCGCGGTCTTGCGACCCGCGGTCCGCTGCCGGTGAACGGGCTCGCGCCCGAGCACGACCTCCTCGTACAGCTCGGTCACCTCGCGGCGGAGCCGCTTCAGGAGGTGCCGACCCTCGCGCGTGATCCGGAACGACCGCCGAGCCCGCGCGTGGGGCGCGTCCCCCGTCCGCTCCAGCCAGCGGTTCTGCTCCATGCGGGCGAGGGCCGGGTAGAGGGTTCCCGGGCTGAGCACGTGCCCGTGCTCGGCGAGCTCCTCGAGCAACCACCGTCCCCAGACGGGATGTGCCGCCGCGTGATGAAGGATGTGGATCTTCCAGATCCCGAGCCGAATCTCGCGGTCCTCTGCCGAGAGCATGCACGAAGAGCATATACGACTGTCGTAAACAGGTGGCAATCTGGTCGGCTCGAAGCGCTCGAGCCACGACGTGACCTCATCGCGTCGCGGCGACTCGCAAGGAGGAGCTCATGACGAAGCGAACTGCTGTGTCTCTGGTGCCTCTCATCCTGATGGCCGCGGCGGTCTCCGCTCACGCCGAGCCGCTCGCGCCGGCTCAGGTGGTCCCGGAGCTGCGCAAGGGCGGATACGTGCTCTTCATGCGCCATCCGGCGACCAACCCCGACCAGGCCGACACCGACCCGCTCCACCTCGACAACGTCAAGGCCCAGCGGGGGCTCTCGGACGAGGGCCGCAAGCAGGCGCGAGCGATCGGCGAGGCGTTCCGCAAGCTGAAGATCCCCGTGGCCAGGATCGTGTGCAGCAAGTTCTGGCGGGCCCAGGAGGCCGCGCAGCTCCTCGGCGTGGGCGAGGTCGGTCCCTCTGTCGATGTCGCCGAGGGTGGGCTGGTCGTGTCGCCCAACGAGAACAAGCGGCGGGCGGAGGCGCTTCGCCATCTCCTCGGCACACCGCCGCCGAAGGGCAAGAACCTGGTCATCGTCAGCCACAAGCCAAACCTGCAGGACGCGGCCGGAAAGGAGTTCGGCGACATCGGCGAGGCGGAGGTCGTCGTCTTCCGGCCCCTCGGGAATTCGAAGTTCGAGGCGGTCGCCCGCGTGGCGCCGACCCGATGGACAGAGTGGGCCGTGATGCGATAGCTCCTCTGGAGCTGCCCAAGAGCCCCCCGGAAGCATGATCTCGAAGCACGATGTCCGGCGTGGTGTGCGAGCCGGAGCACACTGGATCGGTGGGCCGCTCCAGCTTCGCCAGGCGGGCATCGCTGCGCCGCGCCCAGCCGGGTCAGAAGTCGTCGGCCCTCGCGAGAACCTGGGTCCAAGCTCACCCGGGCACGGTGCAATCGGCTCTTCAACGCTCGATCGAGATCCCCAGGCTCGCAGCGGCCTCGGGGGCGCTCAGCTCCTGAATATCGCGAAGCAGCAGGACCTCGCGATGCCCGGGATCGAGGTGAGCCATCGCCATGGCGAGGAGCTCCGTCCTTCGGCGCGCGACGAGCGTGTCTCAGCGACGACGCTAGACTTCAGGCGTGAAGTCTTGCTGCGAGGACAAGGCCGGCGAGCTGGCCGAGCTTCGCACCCGGCAGGGGCGTGTGCTCGGCGTGGTGCTGGCCATCAACGCGATCATGTTCGTGGTCGAGGCCACCGGCGGCATCGTCGCCCGGTCGACCGCGCTCCTCGCCGACTCGCTCGACATGTTCGGCGACGCCTCGGTCTATGCGCTGAGCCTGTGGGTGCTCCACCGCGGTCCGGTCTGGCGCGCACGCACCGCGGTGATCAAGGGGGCGGTCATGGGCCTCTTCGGGGCCGGGATCCTCATCGAGGCGGCGCTCAAGCTGGGGAGCGAGGTCTCACCGGAGGCGCATACGATGAGCGCGATCGGGCTCGTCGCGCTCGGCGCCAACGTCGCGTGCATCGTCCTTCTCTTCCGCCATCGAACCGACGATCTCAACCTCCGCTCGACCTGGCTGTGCTCGCGGAACGACATCATCGCCAACCTCGGCGTCATCCTCGCCGCGATCGCGGTCGGGATCGTGGGCTCCGGCTGGCCGGACCTCCTGGTCGGCGCGTTCATCGCCGCGCTGTTCCTCCGCTCCGCCGGCTCGGTCTTGCGCGAAGGGATCGTCGAGCTGAGGCGCGTCTCCCGCGCGCCGTAGCACCCTGGCTCAATCGCCGACCAGCTCGGCGAGGTGGTGCGCGGCTTCCGTGGATCGCCAGTCGCGCGCGCCGCCGTATCGGCGCGTGAGTCGGCCGTCCCGTGACACCAGATACGTGTCGGGCAGGGTGAAGACGTCGTACAGGTGGTGCGCGTCGGGCGTCGCGGCGCGCACCACTTCCGGCGGCACGTCACCGCCGAAGTAGTCGCGCACGGTAGCCCAGTCGTCGTCGACCGACACCGCCAGGAGGACCAGGCCGTCCTTCTGGAGCGCGCGCGCCGCGGCCACGAGCCCGGGGAGCTCCTCGCGGCAGGGCGGGCACCAGGTGGCCCAGAAGTGGACCAGCACCGTGCGGCCGCGCAGCCCGGCCACCGAGAGGTGGGACCCGTCGAGCCGGACGAGATCGAGATCGGGTGCCAGCCGGCCCGTCACGACCTCGCCGCCGAAGCTCGGCGATGCTGGCGTCTCACGGCCGCGCTCCACGGCCCGGTAGATCGCCAGCGCCCCGACCTGCACGGCGATGAGGGCGCCGACCGCGAGCCACATTCTGGTGCTACGGCGGCGGGACACGAGTCAGGTTTCGCTCCGATCGGCCGAGACCGATGACGCTGTAGAGGGCCGGGATGACGAGGAGGGTCAGCGCGGTCGATGACAGGACGCCGCCGACGACCACGGTCGCGAGCGGCCGCTGGACCTCTGCGCCCAGGCCGGTGTTGAGCGCCATCGGCAAGAACCCGATGCTGGCCACCAGGCCGGTCATGAGCACCGGGCGCAGCCGCTTCTCGGCCGCGCTCTCGATCGCGGGAAGGAGCGCCATCCCCTGTTCGAGGTGCTGGCGGATGGTCGAGACCAGGACCATCTCGCCAAGAACCGCGACGCCCGAGAGCGCCACGAATCCGACACCCGCCGAGATGGAGAAGGGCAGATCGAAGAGCCACAGGGCCACCACCCCGCCGACGGTGGCAAACGGGACGCCGGTGAAGACTCCCGCCACGTCGATGAGCCGGCCGTAGGTGAAGTAGAGCAGGATGAAGATCAGTGCGAGCGCGAGCGGCACGACCAGGTACAGCCGGTGCCGCGCCCGCTCGAGGTGCTCGAACTGACCGCCGAGCCGGATATAGTAGCCGGGCGGCAGCTCGACCTGCTCGTCGATCGCGCGGCGCGCGTCGGCCACGAAGCTCCCCACGTCGCGGCCGCGCACATTTGCCTGGACCACGATGCGGCGCCGCGCCCACTCTCGGTTGATGGCGGCGGGCCCGTCCACCGTGTGGATGCGGGCGAGGTTCGCCAGCGGGATCCGATCGCCGCTGGCTGCGGTGACCAGGATGCGACCCACCGCCGCCGCGTCCCGCCGGTACTCGTCGGCCAGCCGGATGACGATGGGAAACCGCCGCTCTCCTTCCTGGAGGTCGCCCACATCCAGAGCGCCCAGCGCGGCGACCGCGTCCAGGACCTCGCGCGCCGCAATCCCACGCCGCGCGATGGCGTCGCGATCCACCGTCACCTCGATGGTCGGCTGGCCGGTCACCTGTTCGGTGAGGACGTCAGCGGCGCCGGGGATGGCCTCGATGACGCGCTGGATCTCGGCCGCCTTGGCGCGCAGGGTCTCGAAGTCGTCGCCGAACAGCTTGACTCCCACGTCGGCGCGGATCCCGGCGATCATCTCGTTCATCCGCATCTCGATCGGCTGGGTGAAGACCATGCGCATCCCCGGCAGCACCGAGAGCTCCTGCTGCATGACGGCGACCAGCTCGTCCTGGGTCGCGGCTCGGGTCCATTCGTCGCGCGGCTTCAGGGTCACGAAGACGTCGGAGAGCTCGATGCCCATCGGGTCGGTCGCGAGCTCCGCGCTGCCGGTCCGGGTCCACACTCGCTCGATCTCGTGCGGGAACCCGGCGAGGAGGGCGCGCTCGATCTGGGTCCCGTAGCGGACCGACTCCTCGATCGAGACGGAGGCGAGTCGCACCGTGTTGACGACGATGCTCCCCTCGCGAAGCCTGGGGACGAACTCGGAGCCGAGCCGCGTGGCCAGGAAGGCGCCGTTCGCCACCATCAGGACCGCGCCGGCCAGCACCGCCCACCGCCAGCGCAGCGCGCCGCGGAGGACCGGCCGGTACAGCCGCTTGAGACGGGCCACCAGCCAGGTGTCGCGCTCGCGCGGCGCGCGGGGCAGCGCGAGGCTGGCCAGGACCGGCATGAGCGTGAGCGACAGGAACATCGAGCCGATCAGGGCGAAGACGACCGTCAGCGCCATCGGGCGGAACAGTTTTCCCTCGACTCCCTCCAGGGTGAGGATCGGCAGGTAGACGATGAGGATGATGAGCTCGCCGAACATCGTCGGACCCCGGACCTCGACCGCCGCGTCGCGAACCACCTCCACCCGATCGGTCCGGCCGCCATCTTCGGCCAGCCGGCGCGCCGAGTTCTCCACCATGATGACCGAGCTGTCCACCACCAGGCCGAAGTCGATGGCGCCCAGGCTCATGAGGCTGCCCGCGATGCCCGCCCGGGTCATGAGGTCGAACGCGAACAGGAGCGAGATCGGGATCGCCGAGGCCACGATGAGACCCGCGCGCAGGCTCCCGAGGAACACGAACAGCACGGCGACGACCAGGATCGCGCCCTCGAGCAGGTTGGAGCGGACCGTGTGCAGGACCTTCTCCACCAGGGTCGTCCGCTCGTAGACCGGCGTCGCCAGGACACCGGCCGGAAGCGACTTCTGGATCTCGGCCAGGCGGGCGCGCAGCCTGCCGGTCACCTCGTGGCCGTTCTCGCCCATGAGGAGAAAGCCGAGGCCGAGGACGACCTCGCCCTTGCCATCGGCCGAGACGGCGCCGCGGCGAATCTCGTGCCCCTCGACCACCCGGGCCACGTCGCCTACCCGGATCGGGACGCCATCCACGGCGGCGATCACGATCTTCTCGATGTCGGCCGGCGTCGTCACCAGACCGATCCCCTGGACGGTGCTCGCCTCGCCGGCCTGGTCGACCGTGCCGCCGCCGACGTTGGCGTTGTTCGCCTCGAGCGCCTCGGCCAGCCCGGCCAGGGTCACGTCGTACTTCTGGAGGGTCCGTGGATCCACCACGACCTGGATCTGTCGCTCCTCACCGCCCCAGGCGTTGACCTCGGCCACGCCCGGCACCGACGCGAGCTGCGGCCGGATGATCCAGTCCTGCACCGTCCGCAGATCGGACAGCGTCTTGCCGCTACCGGTCACGAGGTAGTGAAACACCTCGCCGAGGCCGGTCGCGACCGGTCCGAGCTGAGGCAGCTCGACGCCGCCGGGCAAGCTCACGCGCCCGATGCGTTCGTTGACGACCTGGCGCGCCAGGTAGATGTCCGTGTCGTCGTCGAACACCACCGTCACCTGCGACAGCCCGAAGCGCGAGACCGACCGCACCTCGGTCAGGCCGGGAAGCCCGGACAGGGACTGCTCGACCGGCGCCGTGATCTGCCGCTCCATCTCGACGGGCGACAGCGCGGGCGCGACGGTGTTGACCTGGACCTGGACCGGGGTGGTGTCGGGGAACGCGTCGATCGGGAGGTCGCGGAACGCGATCACGCCCGCGACGATCACCCCGGCCCAGACCAGGATGACGACCAGTCGATGGCGGAGGGACCATTCGATGACGCGGGTCAGCATCGGAGCTCACTCCACATCGCAGCAGCCCGCGCCGATGGCGCCCTTCAGGGTCTCGGTCTTCAGCAAGAAGCTCCCGCGAGTGGCCACCGGTTCGCCGGACTTCACCCCGCTGGCCAGCTCGACCAGGTTGCCCTCACTCAGGCCGATCTCGACCCGCCTGGCCTCGTAGACATCCTGGGCCAGCTGGACGAACACGAGCGAGATCTCGCCCGCCCGCTGGACGGCCTCCTTCGGGACCATCACTGTCGGCCGCGTGGCGCCCAGCTCCACGAGCGCGTGGCCGTAGAGGTTCGCGCGCAGCACGCCGTCCGGGTTGTCGAGCCGGGCCCTCGCCCGGGCCGTGCGGGTCCGGACGTCGACCTCGGGCGCCACGTACTCGATGTGGCCCTTCCACTCGCGTCCAGGCGCCGCGTCCAGGACGACGGTGAGCGGCTGTCCGGTCGCGATCGCTCCCGCCTGGTCCTCGGGCACGTCGATCTCCACCCACATCGAGCTGGTGTCGACGATCTCGAAGAGGACCTCGCTGCCGTCGACCATGTGGCCGATGGTGGCCACTCGGCGGATCACGGTGCCGGCGAGCGGAGCGCGGACGGCATAGGCGCTGGTACCTGCCTGGCCGGTGCCGACCATGCCGAGCGAGGCCCTCGCGGCGGCGAGCTCTCCCCGCGCCGCGTCGAGGTCCTGGCGCGCGGTCTGGATGTCCTTCTCGGGCGCCACGCCGCTCTCGTGGAGCGACTTCGTGCGCTCGTGGGTGGCCTCGGCCACCTCGAGTCGGGACGCCGCGGCGCGCACGCGCGCGCGATCCGCTCCGACCGAGGCGCTCTCGATGAGCGCGAGCTGCGCGCCCTCGACGACCCGGGCGCCGACATCGACGTTGATGCGGCGGACGACGCCGGCCGCTCGCGCGTTCACCTCGGCGTGACGGGTGGCGTCGTAGACGATTGTGGCGACCGCTTCCAGTCGCGCGCCGCCGGAGCGCGCCTCGGCAGGGACGGCCTCGATGCCGGCCAGCCGGGCGGCATCCTTGCTCTTGAAGCGGACCTTGGTCCCCTCGACCGGCGCGCCGTCGTCTTTCACCTCGTCCTTCACGTCGGCGCCGGGCATGCCACCTCGCTCCGGGTGGCAGATGGGGCAGAACGACTCCGGGAAGCCGTGCTCGGGGCACCAGTCTCCCTTGGCCTGGAAGACGGCGGCGAGCTTCGGATTGCACTTGGTGCAGACGGCTTCGAGGACGCCGTGCTCGGCGCACATGGCGCCGCTCGCGGCCGGGGCCGACGATCCCTTCCTGACCGCGGGGTTCGCAGGCTCGTCCTCGGCGCAGCTGCTGGTCGCCAGGATCAGGACGAGCGCCGCACACGGAGCGATTCGCACGCGTGACATGTTCGACTCCTTCCGATGGTCAGACGGCAGCCGACCGGCCACGCCACGTGCGTGCCGGTGCGGCGGTGATCTCTCGAGTGCTCGCGGCTACGCCAGAGGCCGCGGTGGTCGAAAGACGCCGGGAAGGAGGCGGTTCTGCGGATGAACATCGGGCGCCACGGCCTGGACGGCCGGGGCGGGTGACGAGCCCACCGCGATCGAGGGCTCACACGGCATCACCGGAGAGATGTGCGCCGCGCACACGCAGTGAGAGCAGGGCAGCGGACATCCCCCGTCCGGAATGACATCGTCCGGGCAATCGGGCTCGTCGCAGCCGTCGCAGCATCCGTCCGCGGCGAGGACGGAGACCGCGCGAGCCAGGCCGCTCGTCGCGAAGAAGAGCGCGACGACGAGGACTGCCTGGGCGAACCGAGCTGCCACGACCATGAATTATCGATTGGACAGGAACGGCGCCGCAAGGACATCGTCGCCGCATCGTCGGGGCGGCCCGGGAGGCAAGGAACCGGGGCGAGGCGCGGTCAGGGGGCGGCGCGGTTGACGCCGAGCGACCAGCGGTCGAGGGTGCCGACGTCGGCCGCGCTGTTGTCGGACACGTCGAGCACCCACTCGCCGTTGGCGTCCAGGCCGGCGGGGATGTCGACCTCGAACACCTCGTGGATGTCGTCGAGCCCGTCGATGGGGTCGGGTGCGATGAAGACGACCGCGTCGCCGCGCGGCGGGGTCAGGCTGACCTCGAGATCGCCGCGGAAGGTGTGGGTGATGTCGAGGCGGACCTCGACGCTCTGCACCACCGCGCAGGTGCCGGTTGCCTCGATGACGCGCGAGATACCGGCCGGACTGTTGTCGGGGATGTCGACGATCTCGTCGTCGACCGCCGAGAACGTCTCCGGGCCGACACACGCGTCGATCCCGACGCCGGCGTCGGGCCGGTCGCCTCCGCCGTCGGGCGGATCGATCGCCGCGTCGGGATCGCCGGTCAGCGGGCCGTCCGGCTGTCCGATGGAGCCATCCGGCACCATCGCGGCGCAGGTGCGGTCCTGGTCCGGGGCGTAGCAGAACCCGTCGGTATCGCAGCTTGTCCCATCTGGACACTGCCCCAGGTCACTGCATACAACGGTGCAGGCCTGGGGACTTCCCGGGCTGCAGCCGGCCGCGGTGGCGGCGGTGGCCAGGACGAGGAGGGCGGCGGGACGGAGGAGGGTGGTCACGGTCTGACGAGAGGACAGTCGCCGGGGCGACATGTCGCGCACAAGAGGGGTGCGAGAATTTGCCGCACCGCGTCCCATCGGACCTGGCAAGGGGAGCAAGCCAGGCCACCAGGGACGTATGATGCGGACGGGGGCTGCCGTCGGCGACCGCAGGGCGGTCGTGAGCGAACGCGCGCGAAGCGCGCCCAGGGGGAGGAAGCAATGGTCGGTGTGGTCCGAGTGATGGGGTTGGTGTTGCTGGGTGGGTGCACGGTGCAGGGCCCGGGGCAGCCGTCGACGATGCCGGAGGGCGGCGAGGTGCCGGCCGAGAGCGGGGCCGAGGGGCCCGGAGACGTGATCGAGGCCGGCTGTGGCTTCAACGGAACCCAGCTGCAGGGCGAGATCGGCTCCGAGTTCCAGGTCGCCTGTCCGGCCAACTGTCAGGCCGAGGGCGCGACCTGGGGCAGCGACGTCTACACGCTGGATTCGGGCCTGTGTCGGGCCGGCATCCACGCCGGCGCGATCCCGACGTCGGGCGGCATGATCCAGGTGCGGATCGAGCCGGGCCGGCCGGCCTACCGCGGCACCGCGCGCAACGGGATCCAGTCATCCGACTATGGGCAGTACCCGAAGAGCTTCGTGGTGCTGGCCGGCGGCGAGGGCGGGGGGCCGGTGGCCGAGGGTGGCGAGGGCGGCGGCGATGACGGCGGCGGCGAGCCCGCCGGAGGAGACGGCGGCGGCGGAGGAGGAGGAGGAGGCTCCGACGTGATCGAGGCCGGCTGCGGCTACAACGGCACCCAGATCGTCGGCGAGATCGGCACCCACGTGGTGGTGAACTGCCCGGCCGGCTGCGCGGGCGAGGGCGCGACCTGGGGCAGCGGCCACTACACCCTCGACTCCGGTGTGTGCCGCGCGGCCATCCACGCCGGCATCATCAAGGACAGCGGCGGCGACGTCGGCGTGACCATCGAGCCCGGCCGGCCCGCGTACCGCGGCAGCCTGAAGAACGGGATCCAGTCGTCCGACTACGGGAACTACCCGAAGAGCTTCAAGGTCGGGCGCCCCTAGAAGGGCCAGGCGCCGATGCGGGCGTCGCTCCTCCTCCTCGCGGTCGCGGCCTGCTCGGGCGGGCCGTCGGCCGCGCCGGTCGGGGCCGATGCTCGCCCGTCGCCGGGCCAGGCCACGCCGGGGGCGCGGGTGCTGTTCGTCGGCAACAGCCTCACCGCCGGCAACGACGTGCCCGGCATGGTCGCGGCGATCGCGGCGGCCGCGGGGACGCCGCTCTCGGTCGACGCGGTGCTCCTGCCCGGCGCGAGCCTGGGCGATCACCTGGCCGAGGGGACCGTGCGGACACGCCTGGCCGGGGCGCGCTGGGACTTCGTGGTGCTGCAGCAGGGGCCGTCCAGCCGGCCGGACAGCCGCCGCCAGCTGCGCGAGGACGTGGCCCGGTTCGCCCCGCTCATCCGCGCGGCCGGCGCGCGGCCGGCGCTGTACATGGTGTGGGCGATCCAGTCGGAGCCGGAGTGGTTCGACGAGGTGCGCGACTCGTACGCGATCGCGGCCGAGGACATCGACGGCATCTTCCTGCCGGCCGGCGAGGCGTGGCGCGTGGCCTGGCGGATCGATCCGTCGCTGGCGCTCTACTCGCCCGACGGTCTGCACGCGACCGCGGCCGGATCGTACGCGGCGGCGCTGGTCATCGCGGCGGGGCTGACCGGCCGCTCGCCGGTCGGGGCGCCCGCGCCCGACGGGATCGCGGCGGGCGTGGCGGCGACCCTGCAGCAGGCGGCCGCCGAGGTGGTCGGCGGGGCGGCTGGCGGGGCCGCGCCAGCGCACGCGCCCTGATCTCCCGCGGCGGTGCGGACAGGCGCCGGCGCGCATGGCGCCGGGGCGGCCGGGTGGCCGAAGATCGGGTCGACGTCGCGTCGACGTGAGGGAGCGGTCCCATGGAATGGTTGCGTCTCATCGGAGTCGCCGTGGTCGTGGTCGGCTTCGCGCTGCGCCTGCGGGTCACGGTGGTGGTGCTGGCCGCCGGCATCGCGACCGGGCTGGTCGCCAAGGGGCTCGATGGCGGCTTCGGGCCCGGGATCCTGCCCGCGCTGGGGCAGGCGTTCGTCAACGGGCGCATCATCACGCTCCTGGTCCTGTCCCTGCCGGTGCTCGGCCTGCTCGAGCGCGCCGGGCTGCAGGAGGAGTGCAGCCGGGTGATCCGGCGAGCCGGCGCGGCCACCGCCGGGCGGCTGCTGGTGGCCTATCACGTGTTTCGCTCGCTCATCGGCATCGCCGGCATCCGCCTGGGCAGCGGGCACGTCATCTTCACCCGCCCGCTGGTGGTGCCGATGGCGCTGCCCGCGGCCGGGCTGGCCGGGTCGGCCGGGCCGGGCGGGTCGGAGGGCGGGGCCAGCGGCGTCGAGGTCAGCCCCGACGACGCCGACCGCGCCGTCGAGGTCGACCGGATCAAGGCGGCCGCCTCCGCCTCCGAGAACTACGCCAACTTCTTCGGCCAGAACCTCTTCTTCGGCTCGCCGGGGGTGGCCCTGGTGGTGAAGAACCTGGCCGACAACGGCCACGTGGTCAGCGCGCTGCTGGTGGCCAAGCTCGCCATCCCGGTGGCGATCGCGGCGCTGCTCCTGGCCGGGCTGCAGTACGCGCTGCTCGACCGCTGGCTGCGCCGGCGCCAGGCCGCCCGCGCGGCCTCGCCCGCGGAGATCGCGCCATGAGCCTCGCCTGGCTGTTCGATCTCGAGGTCGTCTACGTCGCGACCGGCGTGGTCCTGGCCGTGTTCGCCGGCTTCACCCTCGCCGACCGCGCCAACCGCGCGCGCATCGGCACCGCGATGTTCTGGCTGGTGCTCGGGGTCCTGTTCGCGCTGGGCAGCCACCTGCCGGCCTGGCTGAACGGGGTGCTGGTGGTCATCCTGGTCGCCATCGACGGGCTCGGGCTGGTTCGCCAGGGCAGCTACCGCGAGGCGGGGCAGGCCGAGCGCGCCGCCGGCGCCGACCGCCACGGCCTGCTCCTGTTCGTGCCGGTGGTGCTCATCCCGACCCTGACCTACGCCGGGACCCGCGTGTTCCAGGGGCCGGGCTACACCGCCAACGACGTCCTCTACGTCGGCCTCGGTCTCAGCTCGGCGGTGGCAACCGTCGTCGCCCTCTGGATCACCCGCGCGCGGCCGGTCCTCCTGGCCCACGACGGCCGCCGCCTGGCCGACGCGATCGGCGCGGTCCTGATCCTGCCCCAGCTCCTGGCCGCGCTCGGCGAGATGTTCAAGACCGCCGGCGTCGGCAGGGTGATCGCGTCGAGCGTCGCCGCGGTCATCCCGACCGACAGCCTGCTCGCGGTCGTGCTGGTCACCTGCGCCAGCGTCGTCCTGTTCACCTTCATCATGGGGAACTCGTTCGCCGCGTTCCCGGTGATCATGGCCGGCATCGGGGTGCCGCTGCTCATCGAGCCGTTCGGGGTCAGCCCGGCGCTGGTCGGGCTCATGACCCTGACGGTGGCGTCGTGCGGGACGCTGTGCACGCCGATGGCCGCCAACTTCAACCTCCTGCCCCCGGCGCTGCTCGAGATGCGCGACCGTCACGGCGTCATCAAGTTTCAGGCGCCGGTCGCGGCCGCCATGTTCGCCGTGCACGTGCTCCTGCTCTGGGGGCTGGCCTCCTTCGCCGCGTGACCGCCGGCGCCCGAGCGGCGCCGCACGGCGAGGCGAGATGGCGACATCGTCGACGGTTCGGCTGCGCTCGACCGTGAGCCCCCGTACGGGCCCCGAGGAGCCGGAGGATCGCGAAATCGCCCGGTCCTCGGCGCGGGCGGCGAGATGGTCGCCGACTTGCAATGAACAGGCTGGACGGACGGACCGACTGAGCACGACTTCAGACGATCCACACAGCACCGTCCGGCAAGGAGACCTCGTGGGCGCGATCAGGAAGGCAACCAGCAAGTCCAAGGACGCGATCGATCGCGCCGCCAGGGCGGCCAAGTCGGCCGTCGGCCAGGCCGGCGGCCATAGCAAGGACGCCGCGCGCGCGGTGGGCAACAAGGTCAAGGACGCCGGCAGCGCGGTCAAGAAGGCCGGCCGCACCATCAAGCGGAAGAGCTAGGAGGCCGTCATGCTGATGCTTCTACTCGTCGTCGTTCTCATTCTCGCGCTGGCCGGCGGCGGCTGGGGCCACAGTCGGTGGGGCTACGCTGGCTGGTCGCCCGCCCTCATCATCGTCGTCGTTCTTCTGTTCCTCCTCTTCACCCATCGCCTGGGCTGACCCTCGCCTGGACTGACCCTTCGTCGGTGCGAGGGGTCGCCGCAGCGGCGGCGGGACAAATCGGCGCCGGGCGGCCTGAAAAGGCTGCCCCGCGCCGACCCTCTCTCCTGCGGTAGCGGTTAGATCGCGGCATGCGCGCGCTGGTCACCGGAGCCACCGGCCTCATCGGCAACGCCATCGCCATGGATCTGATCGCGCGCGGCCACGATGTGCGCGCCCTGGTCCGGGATCCCGACCGGGCTCGCGCGGCGCTGCCCGAGCGGGTGGCCTTGTCCCGCGGCGACGTCACCGCGCCGGATTCGCTGCCGGCGGCGATGCGCGAGGTCGACTGGGTCTTCCACGCGGCCGGCATGCCGGAGCAGTGGCAGCGCGACGAGCGCATCTTCGACCGCGTCAACCGGCAGGGAACCGCCAACGTGCTCGACGCGGCGCTGGCCGCCCGGGTGAAGCGGGTGATCTACACCTCGACGATGGACGTCTTCGCGGCCGAGCCGGGTGGGACCCTGGTCGAGACCAACCTCGACCGCGCGCCCAAGCCCACCGCGTACGAGCGGTCGAAGCAGGCGGCCGAGGTGGAGGCCGAGGCGCGGCGCGAGCGCGGGCTCGATCTGGTCTACGTCAACCCGGCGGCGGTGTACGGGCCGAGCCCCGTCCACGTCGGGCTGAACTCGTTCTTCCTGCAGATGGTGACCGGCAAGATGCCGATGGTCCCGCCCGGCGGGATGTCAGTGTTGTACGTGGACGGCTGTACCCAGGCCCACGTCGGCGCGGCCGAGCGCGGCGTCTCCGGCGAGCGCTACCTGGTCGCCGACGAGCACGTCAGCTGCGCGGCGCTGGCCGCCGAGATCTCCCGCCAGGCGGCGGTCAAGCTGCCGCGCAACGGCCCGGTCTGGCTGGTCCGCTCGCTCGCCCGGGCGTCCGCGCCGCTGGCGAGGCTGTTCGGCTTCCGCCCGCTGGTCGCGCCCGGCCAGCTCGCGTTCCTCCTGTGGAACGCGCGGGTCGACGCGAGCAAGGCCAGGGCCGCGCTCGGCTTCAGCCCGACCCCGCTGTCGAGCGGCGTGGAGAAGACGCTCGCCTTTCTGCGCGCGCAGGGTCTCGCCTGACCGCGCGGCGAGGTCAGGCGGCGGCGTCGACCAGCCGCTGCAGGATCTCGCGGACCTGACCGGCCGGCAGCTCCTCGCCGAGGTCGACCCGCGCGCGCAGGGCCGAGAACGTGCGCCCCGCGTTCCACGAGCGCTCGAACGCGGCCGGGCCGATGAGCAGCGTCTTCTCCCCGTCGAAGTCGGCCACGTCGCGCGGCTGCCCCTCACCCCACACCCACAGCGCGTGCGGCACATGGCGCGGCTCGCGCAGATCGTGGGCAGCGGCGCGCCAGCCGTACAGGTTCCACGACCCGGCCACGTGGTTGCGCCGGCACTCGCTGGCCTCGCCGCGCAGCACCGCCATCACGTCGGGCGGGTTGCTGGTGCCCGGCACCCCTTGCGGCACCAGCGCCTCGGCCAGGAGCGCGTGCAGGTCGAAGTTGGACACCACCCCGTCCACCACCACCCGGAAGCCGCGCCCGAGGACCGGGAACAGGATCAGCCAGGGCGCGTCGAGCTGGGCGCCGGTCAGCGCGTGCAGCCAGCTCGCCTCCGACCGGCGCAGGGCGTGAGCGGCGCGACCGAGCTCGGCGTCGCCGATCGCGCGGCGGAGCAGCTCGCGGTCGCGGGTGAACGAGGCCACCGCCGGCAGCGTCCACTGCTTGAGGTGGACCAGGGCGGCGGCGCCCGGGCGATCGGCGTCGAGCTGGTCGCGGAACAGCGCGCGCGGGATCGCGCGATCATCGACGTACGCGACGACGTCGTACTCGGCGTGCTCGTCCTCCTCCTCGCTGTCCGGCCCCATCGCGACCAGGCAGCGGTCGGCGAACCGCCGCGCCGCGGCGAAGACCGGCGGAATCTTCGCGAGCAGCACCTCGCCCAGCCGGCGGGGCGGCGCGCCGCGCTCGACCAGCGTGCCGCCGCTCATCGCGACGTGGGCGACGCCGTCGGCGTCGTCGAGCCGCGCGCGGGCCAGCCGGTCGACCAGGAGATCGAGCGCCGCGGCGAGCTGCTCGGCGCTCGCCCGCCGCGACACGCGGACCAGTTGCTGGCAGGCGTCGTCGACCCGGCCGGCGTCCCAGTCGACACCGTCGACGGCTCGCGCCAGCTCCGCGGCGATCTCGATCACCATGCGTTCTCCTTCCGCTCTCCTGCTCGGCAGGCGGGCGGGGGGTCTCGGCTCGACCATAACCGACCGAGGGCGATGAGCCGCGCCGAATCGGCAATCCCCACGCGCCGCGGCGCTTCCGCTGGCCTGGGGCACCGGCGCAAGATGGGCCGGTGTCGCAAGCTCGCTACGACGTGATCGTGGTCGGTGGAGGCCACAACGGCCTGGTTGCCGCGGCGTTGCTCGCAAAGCGCGGGCGGCGCGTGCTCCTGCTCGAGCGGCGCGAGAAGGTAGGTGGCGCGGCCACCACCGAGACGCCGTTCGGCCCCGACTTCAAGGTGACCGCGCTGTCCTACGTGGTCAGCCTCATGCCTCCGACGGTGCTGAACGAGCTCGAGCTCGAGCGCCACGGTTACCGGATCTACCCGCAGCACCCGTACTTCGCCCCGTATCCGGACGGCCGGTCGCTCATGATGTGCGACGACCCGGCCCGCCGCTTCGCCGAGATCGCCCGCTTCTCGCGCGCCGACGCCGAGGAGATGGAGCGCTGGGACGACTGGCTCGGCCGGCTCGGCGCCGTGCTCGGGCCGATGCTCACCATGGTGCCGCCGCGGATCGGCTCGCGCCGCCCGCGCGACCTCCTGGCCACCCTCGCGGCCGCCTGGCGCATGCGCAAGCTCGACGAGCGCGGCGTCGCCGACGTGACCCGGCTCATGACCATGAGCGTCGCCGACCTGCTCGAGGAGCGCTTCGAGTCGGACCAGGTGCGCGGGGTGCTGTCGGTCAGCGGCGTCATCGGCAGCTGGGCCGGGCCGCGCTCACCCGGCACCGCGTACGTCATGGCCCACCACAAGATCGGCAGCGTCGGCGACGGCCAGATGGGCTCGTGGGGCTTCCCGGAGGGGGGCATGGGCGGCGTCACCGCTGCCATGCGGCGGGCGGCGGAGAGGTTCGGCGCGACCATCCTGACCGGCGCCGAGGTCGCCCGCATCGACGTGCGCGAGGGTCGGGTGCGCGGCGTGGTGCTGGCCGGCGGCGACGAGTACGAGGCGGACGTGGTCATCGCCACCACGCACCCGAAGCTCACCTTCCTGCGCCACATCGAGCGCGACCAGCTGCCGGTCGACTTCGTCGAGGCGATCGAGCGGTGGAAGACCCGCAGCGGCACGGTGAAGGTCAACCTGGCCCTCGACCGGCTGCCGGAGTTCAGCTCGAGGCCGGGCTTCGACCCGGAGGTGCACGGCGGCACCATCGTCCTGGCCGACTCGCTGGGCGAGATCGAGGACGCGTTCCAGGACGCGGTCGGCGGTCGCCCGGCCCGGCGCCCGTTCGCCGACATCTGCATCCCGTCGGTGTTCGACCAGACCCTGGCCCCGCCTGGCAAGCACGTCATGTCGATGTTCACGCAGTGGGTGCCGCACCAGTACGCGGCGGCGCCCCACCGCGAGCAGCTGGAGGCCTACGCCGACCGCCTGGTCGCGCGGGTCGAGGAGGTCGCACCCGGCTTCACCAGCAGCATCCTCCACCGCCAGGTCATCGGCCCCCACGAGATGGAGCAGACCTACGGCCTGGTCGGCGGCAACATCTTCCACGGCGAGCTGTCGGTGAACCAGCTCTTCCACATGCGTCCGGCCCCCGGCTACGCCGACTTCCGCACGCCGATCCAGGGCCTCTACCAGGCGTCGTCGGCGACCCACGGAGGAGGCGGTGTCACCGGCATCCCGGCGCTGCAGGCGGTGAAGCGGATCATGAAGGACCTCTGACCCGCGGCGTTCAGCCGATCGCGCCGACCAGGGGCGCGGGCGCGCCGGTCGCGGCGCGGAGTCGCTCGCGCCGGTGGATCCGCATCGGCAGGCCGCCCCTCGGCCGCAGGGTGATGAGCGGCTCCGTCGCCACCTGCTCGTGCCCGGGCTCGAGGTCGAAGCGAAGCTCCTGGACCAGGCGGGCCAGGGCGATCTGCCCCTCCATCAGGGCGAAGTGGCTGCCGATGCAGACGCGCGAGCCGCCGCCGAAGGGGAGATAGGCGTACCGATCGATCGGCCGGGCCTGGTCCGGCGCGAACCGCTCGGGGCGAAAGGCGAGCGGGTCGGGGAACAGCGCGGCGCGGCGGTGCATGCCGAGGATGTTGACGATCACCGCTTCGCCCCGGCGCACGTCGTGGCCGCCGATGGTCAGGTCGCGGGTGGCTCGCCGCACCACCATGTAGGCCGGCGGGTAGAGCCGCATCGCCTCCTTGAAGACCTGCAGCGCGAACGGCAGCCGGGCCAGCGACGCGAGGTCGGGCGAGCGCCCGCCCAGCTCGCGGTCGACCTCCTCTTCCAGCCGGGCGCGCACGCCCGGGTTGTGGGCCAGGAGGTAGAGCGCCCACGACAGCGCGTTGGCCGAGGTCTCGTGGCCGGCCAGGAGGATCGTCATCGCCTCGTCGCGGACCTGCTGGTCGCTCATCGCGGCGCCGTCCTCGTCCCGGGCCAGGAGCAGCATCGAGAGCAGGTCGCCGGCGTCGCCGCCGGCCGCGCGCCGCTCGCGGATCACCCGGTACACGACCCGGTCCAGCCGGGCGATCACCCGCCGCGAGCGCAGGTTGGACGGCGACGGCACCCGCGGCGGCACCGGCACCAGGGAGCCGAGCTGCGAGCTCACGTGCTCCATGGCCAGGGTCAGCGCCGCGTAGATCTCGCCCGCGTCGCCGCCGAGGTCGCTGCGGAACAGCGTCTGCCCGGCGATCTCCAGGGCCAGCCGCATCATCTCGCGCGACAGGTCCGCGCTGTCGGTCCGCTTCAGCCGCTCGACCGACCGGTCGGTGCAGGAGGCGATCGCGCCGGCGTACTCGGCGATCCGCCGGGGCAGGAACGACGGCGCCATCATGTGCCGCTGTCGGCGGTGGACGCCGTGCTCGCTGGTCAGCAGCCCCTCGCCCAGGAGCGGCCTGGCGAACAGGCTGAGCCCGACGCCCTTCACGAACGCGTCGTCGCGCTCGACCAGGACCTCCCGGGCCAGGGACGGCTCGCTGACCACGACGCCGCGCAGGAAGAAGCCGACCCGCATCCGGGCGATGTCGCCGTGCTGCTCGGCGATCCGGAGGAGGAGGCCGGCCCGGTCCCGGCGGAACTCGGACAGGTTGCCGAGGATCGGGTGGCCGGCCACCCGGGGCGTGCGCTGATTCATCTTGCTCTGCTGCATGTCGATGGCATTATGCGAGCGAAAGCACGCATTACAAACTCGCATCCGGGGCCCACCGCCATGCCAGCCAGACTCGACACCAGACCGCGCAAGACCGCCCGCCAGAGCCGATCGCAGGCCACGGTGGACGCCATCCTGAAAGCGACCGCTCACATTCTGGTCAGGGAGGGCTACGACCGCGCCAGCACCAACAAGGTCGCCGCGCGGGCCGGGGTCAGCATCGGCTCCCTCTACCAGTACTTCCCCGGCAAGGAGGCGCTGGTCGCCGCGCTGCTGGAGAGACACCTGGCCGAGATGGGCGCGGTCCTGCGCGCCGCCTTCCCCCGCCTGGCCGCCGACCCGCTCGAGGTCGCGGCCGAGGGGATCGTCCGCCTGATGGTGGAGGCGCACTCGGTGGACCCCGCGCTTCACCGGGTCTTCGTCGAGCAGGTCCCCCGCATCGGCAAGCTCGAGCGAGTCGAGAGCATCGAGCGCGAGATGACCGATCTGGTCCGCGGCTACCTGGAGGCGAGGCGCGACGAGCTCGTCGCCCCCGACCTCGACCTGGCCGCCTTCATCGTGGTCGGCATCGTCGAGTACCTGACCCACGCCGCCGTCCTCTCGCGACAGGACCTGCTCGGCGAGCCCTTCATCGCCGAGGTCACCGCGGTCGTCACCCGCTACTTGACCGGCGGAAGCTCCGCGCGGTCTCCGGATCAGGCGCGCGGCACCGGGAGCCCGCTCGGGCCGCGGTCGAGGCGCGCGACCTCGAGTAGGTCGACGAGGCGGCGCAGGAGCTGATCGCCGGCCTCGAGGATGCGATCGACGCGGACGAGCTGGCGCCGGCCGAGCGGCGCGCTCCGGTCCCGGCGGACCAGCTGCGCGAAGCCGAGGATGGCGTTGAGCGGGGACCTGAGCTCGTGGCTCATGGCGGCGAGGAGCTCGCTCTTCGCGGCGCTGGCCGCCTCGGCGGCGCGCTGGGCCCGGCGGAGCGCCTCCGCGCGGACGGCCAGGCCGCCGCGGCTGCTCGCGCGCACGGCCGAGAGGTGCTCCGTCATCGCGGTCAGCTCGAGCTCGCGCTGCCGCCGGTCGCCGATGTCGCGGACGCTCGCGAACACGAGCACCCCGCCCGGGGTCACCAGCGGGCTGAGGCTGATCTCGACGGCGCACTCGGTCCCGTCGCGCCGGCGGCCGCGCAGCTCGAGGCCGGAGCCCATCGGGCGGCCCCGCGGCGCCGCCAGGAAGCGAGCGCGCTCGCCGGCGTGGCCCGGCCCGAGCGACCCGGGGAGCAGGATCTCCACCCGCTGGCCGATGAGCTCTTCCCGGCGGTAGCCGAACAGCCGCTCGGTCTGCGCGTTCACCAGCACGATGCGCCCGACCTCGTCGACCACCACCACCGCGTCCGGGGCGGCCTCGATCAGCCGGCGACCCAGATCGGCGCGGTCCGGACCGTCCAGTGACCCGGGCCCGCGAGCTTTCAGGTCCTCGCTCAACTCGATGCCCTGCCGTGCAACCCGCTCGCCGGTGGAGGGTGGCGAGCATGCGGCGAGCGCGGCGAAGGATCTGCGTCCCGACCGAGGGCGGTGCAGGGCGTGCACCTGCGGCCCGCGTCGTCGGGCGCCGCGCGCGCCTGGCATGACCGTTGCTGCCTGGCTGACCGCCGCTCTACCGGGCGGCGGACGGCGCGTCCCCGGCGAGGAGCTCCTCCAGCACGCTGGCCAGCTCGTCGACCTTCACCGGCTTGGTCAGGTAGCGGTAGAAGCCGGCGTCGGTGAGCCGGGCCTGGTCGCGGACCATCGCGGCGGCGCTCAGCGCGACGACCGGGATGCGGGCGGTCTCCGGCCATTCGCGCAGGCGTCGGGTCGCCTCGAACCCGCTCATCCCGGGCAGGTTGATGTCCATGATCACGACGTCGGGGCGGCGGGCGCGCACCAGCTCGATGCCGATCTCGGCGGTCGGCGCGGTGATGACGTCGACCCGGTCGTAGTCGTGCAGGAGATCCTCCATGAACGCGATGTTGGACGGGTTGTCCTCGATGTACACGACCAGGTAGCGCCGCCCGTCCGGCCCCGACAGCGCCACACCGTCGGCGCGCGGGCTCTCTCGCGGGTCGGCCGGGGGGTCGGCGCGCGGCTGGTGGACCGGGACCTCGATCCAGAACTCCGAGCCCTGTCCCTCCTCGCTGCGGAAGCCGACCTCGCCGCCCATGAGCTCGGCCAGGCGCTTGCTGATGGCCAGGCCGATCCCGGTCCCCTCGATCGGGCCGGTTTCCTGGCCCGCGCGGTGGAACGGCTGGAACACCCGCTCCTGCTTGTCGTCGGGGATGCCCATGCCGTCGTCGACCACGATCGCCCGCACCAGCCCGTCGGCCGCCCGGGCCCGCAGCGTGACGGTCCCGCGCTTGCGCCCGTACTTGATCGCGTTCGACCCGTAGTTCATCAGGATCTGCTTGAACCGCGTGCGATCGGCGACCACCTCCGGGAGGTCGGCGGCGAGCGGCTCGACCAGGATGGTCACCTCGGCGCGGGAGGCCATCGGGTCGAGCGTGCTCTTCACCTCGGCCAGCACCTCGGCGAGCGCGACCGGCTCCATGGACACGGCGACCCGGCCCGCCTCGATGCGCGAGAGGTCGAGGACGTCGTCGATGAGGTGGAGCAGGTGCTCACCCCCCTTGAGGACGTGGTCGATCCGCTCGCGATGGCGCCCGGACAGCGGCGCCTTCCGGTCCCGCTGGAGCAGCTGGGCGAAGCCGAGGATGGCGTTGAGCGGCGTCCTCAGCTCGTGGCTCATGGAGGCCAGGAAGTCGCTCTTGGCCGAGCTGGCCGCCTCCGCGATCGCCTGGGCCCGGCGGAGCTCCTCCTCGTGCTTCACCTCCTCGGTCACGTCCCAGATGGTGATGAGCGTCCCGCCCTCGGCGGTGCGCCGCTCCACGATCCGCAGGCTGCCACCGTCGGCGCTGCGCATCTCCATCGCGCCGTACGGGGACCGGTGATAGGCGAGCGACCGGGCCCGGAGCTCCTCCACCGACGGACCGCGCGGGTCGAGCGAGGCGGCGGCCAGGCTGGCGTCGAGCAGCTCCTCGAAGCGCTTGCCGACGATCTCCCCGTCCACGTGCCTGCCGTAGAAGGACCGGTAGCTGCTGTTGCACAGGACCAGCCGGTCGTCCGCGTCGAAGATGGCGAACGACCCCCGGATGGTCTCCACCGCGGACAGGAGCTGCTCCTGGATGCGCCGGATCCGGTGCTCGCTCTGCTTGCGGTCGCTGATGTCGCGAATGCTCGCGGAGATCAGCATCCCTCGCTCGGTCAGGAGCGGGCTGAGGCTGATCTCGATCGGGAACTCGGTCCCGTCCTGCTTGCGGCCGAACAGCTCCAGCCCCGATCCCATCGGGCGGACCTTGGGGCTCGCGACGAAGCCGGCCCGGTACCCGCCGTGCGGGCGCCGGAAGCGCTCCGGGATGAGCACCTCGACCTCCTTGCCGAGCAGCTCGTCGCGGCGGTAGGCGAACATGTTCTCGGTCTGGAGGTTGACGAGCACGATGCGCCCGTCCTCGTCGACCACGATCACCGCGTCAGGGGCGGCGTCGAGGAGCTGCCCGAACAGGTCGTCGCTGGGCTCGAGCTGGCTCAGCCCGGCGAACCCCGGCTGCCCGCGCCTCTGCTCGTCGTCACCCACCGGGGAACCTCATGCAGAAGCTGGCGCCGGCCAGCCCGTCCTCGACCTCGATGGTGCCGCCGTGGGCCTCGGCGGCCAGCTTGCAGAAGGCGAGCCCGAGGCCGCGTCCGGTCCTGGTGACCAGGCGCTCGCCGCTCTCGACCCGGACGAACCGCTCGAACACCTTGTCGCGCAGCTCCGGCGAGATCCCGGGCCCCTGGTCGGCCACGCGGATCTCGACGCCGCCGGCGCGACCTCTGGCCGCGAGCCGGATCGCGGTCCCCTCCGGGGCGTGGCGGAGCGCGTTGTCGAGCAGGTTCTCGATCGCGCGGCGCAGCAGATCCGGGTCGGCGGTCACCGTCGACACCTCGACGGTCTGCTCCAGCCTGACCCCGGCGGTCTGCGCCGCGACCTCGTGGGCCTCGACCAGGTCGCGGAACAGCGCCCGGAGATCGACCGGGCCGGGCTGCGGGCTGAGCTGGCCCTCCTCGCTCCGGCTGATGTCGAGCAGGTTGAGGACCAGGCGCAGGAGCGAGCGCGCCTCGGTCCGGATGCTCTGCACCGACCGGCGCGCGCGCTCGGGCAGGTCCGGATCGCGGAGCAGGAGCTGGGCGTGGAGGTCCATCGTGTTGACCGGGTTCTTGAGGTCGTGGACCACGAAGGAGGTCAATCGCTCCTTCTGCAGCTGCAGCCGCATCAGGTCGTCGCGCTGGCGCCGCACCAGCTCGTAGTGCTGGCGCAGCTCGGCGCTCATCCGGCGCAGCTTCAGGGCCGACTGGACCCGCAGGGCCAGCTCGGTCGGGCGGACCGGCTTGGTGACGAAGTCGTCTCCGCCGGCCCCGAGCGCGCGGTCGAAGGTGTCGACGTCGCGCAGCGCGGTCAGGAAGATCACCGGGGTGTCGGCCCCGCCGGGCAGCTCGCGGATCCGCGCGCACACGGCGAAGCCGTCCATGCCGGCCATCCTGACGTCGAGCAGCACGCAGTCGGGACGCGCGGCCTCGAACGCTCGCACGCCGTCCTCGCCGTTCGCGGCCAGGAGCGCCTCGTATCCCTCGTCCTCGAGCGTCGCCCGGGCCAGCGCCCGGTTCTCGGCGTTGTCATCGACGATGAGGATCCTCGGCCTGGCGTGAATCTCTTCCATTGCGCGCGAGCGCCATCAGGATAACCCGAGCCCGACCGACACGCCGCCGCGCCGGGTGCGGGCGGAGATGACATGCGCCCGCCGGAGGTGCTCGTGACGGCGCCACCGATCGAATGCTTGCGCTGGTCGAGCGCGCGTGCCTGGAGATGCGCGACACGCAGCGCTTGCACCAGGTGATCGCGCGGTGCATCGATTGCGCCGCGCAAGCCGGCTGGAGATGGGTTTTTCATCCGGCACGCGGTTCGCAGAAGGTGCCGGGCATGAAGCGCTCGGGACTGCTGGCGATGGTCGTGGTGTGTGGGGCGTGCGAGGGACCAGGCGGTCCATCCGGGGGGCCCGGCACGGGCGGCGATCCGGGTGAGCCGGGCGCGCCAGGAGAGCCGGGCGGGGACGACGGCGGCGACTCGACGCCATGGCTGACCGGCGGCTCGTTCGCGGTCGAGGTGCAGTCGGCCGCGGTGGTCGGGACCACCGCGTCGGTCACCTTTCGACTGACCGATGGAAGCGGGGTCCCGCTCGACCGCGAGGGCCTGCTCACCGACGGTGAGGTCACCCTGGCGTTCGGGCTGTCCTGGCTCGACCAGGACGACGGCCAGCCGGGCCAGTACACCTCCTACGTCACGCAGGTGCAGGACAGCCCGCTGACCGGTGACAGCGCGGTGCAGGCCACCACCGAGTCGGACGGGACGTTCGAGGCGGTCGATCGCGCCGACGGCGTGTTCCGGTACACCTTCACCACCCCGATCGCCGCCAAGCGCCCGGACCGCACGCAGACCGTCCTGGTCAGCGGCTCGCGCCCGGTCGACGGGACCGATCACCGCGCCAGCGCGGTGTTTCACTTCCTGCTCGACGGCAGCCCGGCCACCGTGACCCGCGAGGTGGTGAGCGACGCGACCTGCAACGCCTGCCACGGCGCGATCGAGGGGCACGGCGGTCGCTACACCAGCACCTCGGCGTGCATCACCTGCCACACCCCGCAGACGACCGATCCGGACACCGGCAACACGCTCGACTTCCGCGTGATGGTGCACCGGATCCACCGCGGCGCCTCGCTGCCCAGCGTCCTGGGCGGCACGCCGTACCAGATCATCGGCCGCAACCAGTCGGTGCACGACTTCTCCACCGTGCACTTCCCGCAGGAGATCGCGCGCTGCGTGTCGTGTCACGCCGGCGCCCAGGGCAACTACTGGGGGGCGCGGACCGCGCGCGAGGCGTGCCTGTCATGCCACGACAATGTCAGCTTCACCGAGCCGGTCCCCGTCGGTCAGGTCCTCCACAGCGGCGGCGTGCAGCCGGAAACCGCGCCGTGCACGGTCTGCCACCCGGCCAGCGGTAGCATCGCGGGCGTCGCCGACGTGCACATGCTGCCGGCGTTCGATCCTGCCAGCCCGGAGCTGGTGATCGAGCTCATCGACGTCATCAACTCGGGCCCCGGCCTGGCCCCGACGGTGCGGTTCCGGGTCGAGCTCGACGGCGCTCCGCTCGACATCGCCACCTCGCCGCTGACCCGCCTGGGCGCCACCTTTGCCGGACCCAACACCGACTACACCAGCTTCTGGCAGGCGACCATCCAGGGCGCGGGCGCGGCCGGCCTGCTGACCGCGGTCGACGCGCCGGCGGGCATCTTCGACTACACCACGGCGGGGATCGCGGCCATCCCGGTCGACGCCACCGGCAGCTACTCGGTCGGGTTCGAGGGCTACCTGCAGGCGGTGGGCGGGCCGCGCTACGCCGCGGCCAGCCCGGTGCGCGCCTTTGCGGTCACCGATGTGGTCCCGGTCGAGCGGCGCCAGGTGGTGGACAGCGCGCGCTGCGATGGCTGCCACTTCGACCTGGCCGCCCACGGCGGCGGGCGCAAGGGCGCGCGCTACTGCGTGCTCTGCCACAACCCGAGCAACGCGAACGACGAGCGCGCGGCTCAGCTGGAGGGGGCCTCCATCCTGGTCGAGTCGGTCGACTTCAAGGTCATGATCCACAAGATCCACGCCGGCGAGGACCTGAGCCAGGCCTACTTTGTCGGCGGTTTCCCGGCGCCGTCCGCGCTGGACCCGGACGGCACGCCGATCGACTTCGGCGAGGTCCGCTATCCGCGCGACCGGACCGACTGCGCCGCCTGCCACGACGGCGACACGTTCACCCTTCCGCTCGCGGCCGGGGTCCTGTCCAGCCGGCGCGAGGAGCGCACCTGCGTGGAGGACTCCAGCACCGACCTCAACGACTTCTGCGAGGCCCCGAACTGGTCCCTGTCGGAGGTCGTCTCGATCCCGCCGGCGACGGCGGTTTGCACCAGCTGCCACGACGCCCCCTCTGTTGCCGCCCACGCCGAGGTCATGACCACCGCCTCCGGTCAGGAGAGCTGCGCCACATGCCACGGCCCCGGGTCCAGCCTCGACGTCAGCGTCGTCCACTCTCTCTGATCGGCGCGGCCGCGCTGGCCTGGGCGGCCTCGGCCGCCTGCGCCGAGGAGCGCGCGCCGGGCCAGGGGTGCGCCGACTGCGGGATCCACCCGGCCGGCGTGCTCGACCCGGCCTCCCCCGACTTCCACGGCGCCGAGCTGGCCCGGCGCGACTGGGACTTCGCGCTGTGCGCCTCGTGTCACGGCAGCGACTTCACCGGCGGCGCAGCCGGCGTCTCGTGCGTGACCTGCCACGCGGAGGGGCCGACCGCGTGCTCGACCTGCCACGGCGAGAAGCCCGACAGCGGCGCCCACGCCGCTCACCTCGGCGACGGACCGTCGGCGCGGACCTGGGCGTGCGGCGAGTGCCACCAGGTCCCGACCCGCTGGGACGACGAGGGACACATCCGGCGGGCGGGCGTCACCGATCCGCCGCCGGCCGAGGTCGAGTTCGCGGAGACCTCGCTCGCGGCCGCGACGCCGGGGTTCGCGGTGCGGCGAGCGCCGCCCGGCTACGACCCGGCCAGCGGCCAGTGCAGCGACGTCTACTGCCACGGCGACGCGCTCGGCGACGGCGGCGGCGCGCTGACCAGGCCGAGCTGGGCCGGGCACGGCGAGCAGGCCGCATGCGGCACCTGCCACGGCGATCCGCCGGCCAGCCACGCCGACGATCGCTGCGATGCGTGCCACGCGCCGGCCGAGGTGGGCCACATCGACGGCGAGCTGACCATCGGCGGCGGGTCGGGCTGCACCGGCTGTCACGGGTCGGATGACAGCCCGGCGCCGCCGAGCGATCTCGAGGGGAATCTCCTCACCTCGGCGATCGGGGTCGGCGCCCACCGGAGCCACCTGGACGGCGGCCTGCGGCTGCGCGGGCCGCTCGCATGCGGCGAGTGCCACGCGGTGCCCGCCGCGATCGACTCACCGGGCCACATCGACAGCGCGGCGCCGGCCGAGGTCGCGCTGGTCGGCGGCGGCCAGTGGGATCGCGCCGCCGTCACCTGCGCGAGCTGGTGCCACGGGCAGAGCCAGCCGATCTGGACCCGGGTGGGGCAGGGCGAGGTGTTCTGCGGCTCGTGCCACGGCGTGCCACCCGACGACTCGATCCACGCGCCGGATCTCGAGCTGAGTGACTGCGCCGGCTGTCACCCGGGCACGGTGGACGGCTCCGGCAACATCCTCTTCTCCGGCCCGCCCGGGGCAGAGACCAGCCAGCACATGGATGGCAATGTCGATCTCTAGCCCGCTCGTCGCCCTCTCGCTCGGGTTCGCCGCGCTCTCCGCGGTGATCTTGATCTGGTTCCTGGTCCGGCGCCCCGCGCTGGGCTGGACCACCCGGGTCCTGCTCCTCCTCGGGCTGGGAGTGTTCCCGCTCGCGACCGCGACCACCGGGAACGTGGTCGGCTACGAGCAGACCAAGACCCGCGGGTTCTGCGCCGGCTGCCACGTGATGGAGCCGTTCACCGACGACGCGGCCGATCCGGCCAGCTTCACCCTGGCGGCCCGCCACTCGCGCAGCCGGAGCTTCGGCGCCGACAGCTGCTACGCGTGCCACGCCGACTACAGGATGTTCGGTGCGGTCGTCACCAAGCTCAACGGCCTGCGCCACGTCTACGAGTACTACACCGGGTACCGCTGGCTCACGATCGCCGAGGCGCTGCCGCGCATCCACCTCTACAAGCCATTCCCCAACGCGAACTGCATGCAGTGCCACTCGACCCGGGTGCCGAGCTGGGAGCTCATCGGCGACCACGCCGCGCTGGCCGACGAGGTGCGCGCCGGCGAGGTGAGCTGCGCCAGCCTCGGCTGTCACGGTCCGATCCACCCGGCCGGCACCGGAGGGCACCCATGATCCGCCCGCGCCCGGAGCAGGTGGTGCGCTTCGCCGCCGTGGTGGTGCTGTTCGCCCTGGCCTGCATGGTCTGGTCGCTGGTCGACCCGCGACCCGTCCCGATCATGGTGGCGATGAGCGTCGGCCAGGCGCTCGGCACGCTGTCGCTCTTGCTCTACGTGGGGGTGATCGTGGTCGAGGCTCGCCGGGCGACGCGGGGAGGCCGGCAGCGGCAGGGAGAGGCGCCCGGCCCGACGGTGAATGGGGCGACGATGGATGTGACGACCGATGCGTCGTCGGATGCGACCGACGCGACGACCGATGCGGCGGCGGCGTCCACCGGCGCGGCGAACCGGAGGCCGGCCACGTGACATCGATCGAGTCTTCGGCCGGGTCATCGGGCGGGTCTTCGGCCGGGTCTTCGGCGACATGGCGCCCGGCGAGCGCGCGCGGGGCGGCGATCGCCGCCGCGTTGATCGCCGGCTCCGCCCGCACGGCCGCCGCGGATCCCTATCGCCTTCGCGCCGACGCGCTGGCCGCGGTCCAGGCGCCGGCCGGGTTGCTCGTGCTCCAGGCCGAGGGCGAGCCGGGCGAGCAGGTCGGCGCCGAGGCGCTGGTCTGGCTCGGCGCCGGCGAGGAGGGCGAGGCGCGGGCGCTGGTGGTGGCGGTGCGCGTGCACCGACCGTCCGGCCGGGCCGAGGCGCGGCTCGGCCGCTTCGTGCTGGTCGCCGGCGGGCTCGCCCCGCATCACATCGACGGCGGGCAGGGCCGGGTTCGCCTGCCGTACCGCTTCGCGATCGAGGCGTTCGCCGGATCGCCGGTCGCCGAGGGTCAGGACGGGCGCCGCTTCGACTGGCTGGCCGGCGGGCGAGTCAGCCGTGCGCTCGGCGACTGGGGCTCGGCCGGGATCGCCTACCTGCACCGGCGCGACGGCGGCCAGCTCGCCGACGAGGAGGTCGCCGCCGACGCGAGCGGCGCGGTGAACCGCTGGCTCGATCTGTCCGCCCACGCCGCCCTCGACACCATCCAGGTCGGCCTGGCCGAGGCCCAGGCCGCCGCCGGCGCGCGCCTGGGCGACTGGCGGTTCGAGCTGTACGGGGTGGAGCGATCGCCCTCGCGCCTGCTGCCGGCCACGTCGCTGTTCTCGGTGCTGGGCGATCGGCGCTCGCGCCGGCTCGGCACCCAGGTCAGGTGGCGCGCCGCGCCGCGCCTCGATCTCTTCGCCGACGGCGGCGCAGAGATCGAG
>Ga0193753_10000324_pt1 | contig 47130 bp, 34 predicted proteins | sample H1c2metaG_FD_144925 | JGI IMG/M metagenome (GOLD analysis project Ga0193753, IMG submission 144925) | Soil microbial communities from a riparian zone of the East river system, Colorado, United States - H1c2 | ecosystem: Environmental > Terrestrial > Soil > Riparian zone | place: USA: East...
TCTTCGGCCATGCCCTCCTTGAGATCCTCCGTCGCCGCGAGCAGCCCGAAGAACGTGGCCTCGTAGTTCAGGCCGTCGGCGAGGGGCATGTCCGCGCCGTGGTGCACCGCGTCCAGCGCGAAGGTCACCGCGACCGGCGCGAAGGACAGCGTCTTGCGCAGCATGGCTTCCGCCTGGCTCATCAGCTCGGCCTGCGGGAAGACCTTGTTCACCAGGCCGATGCGCAGGGCCTCCTGCGCGTCCACGCGCGCCGCCGTGAGGATCAGCTCCAGCGCGCGGCCCTTGCCGACGATGCGCGGCAGCCGCTGCGTGCCGCCGTAGCCCGGGATGATGCCGAGCGTGACCTCGGGCAGCCCCATGACCGCGTTGTCCGAGGCCAGCCGGATGTGGCACGCGAGCGCGAGCTCGCACCCGCCGCCGAAGGCGAAGCCGTTGACCGCCGCGATGACCGGCTTGGGGCAGGCCTCGATGCTGGACATCAGCTTCTGGCCGCGCAGCGCGAGCGGCCGTGCCTGGAGCGGCGTCTGCGTCGCCAGCTCGCCGATGTCCGCGCCCGCGACGAAGGCCTTGGGCCCCGCGCCGGTGAGGATGACGCCGCGCACCGACTCGTCCGCGGCCAGCGCGTCGAAGCAGTGCTGCAGCTCGCCGATGGTCGCGTTGTTCAGCGCATTGAGCTTGTCCGGACGGTTCACCGTCACGAACGCGATGCCGGCGCGGTCCTCGCGCAGGATGTTCTCGTAGGCCACGGGTCGCTTACTCCTTGGGCTTGCGTCGGCGCGGCGCGCGGCGCGCGGCGGTGCGGGGCTTGCGTCGCGCCGGGGCGCCGGGCGCCGCGCCCGGCTCCTCGGCGGACGGCGCGCCGTCGTCGCCGGCGTTCCCGTCGGCTCCGGGTCCGGCCTCCGCGTGCGGCTCGTCGTGCTCGGCCTCGTCGGACTCGTCGTGATCGCCGTCCTGGCCGCTCGCCGGAGCACGCTCCGCGGGCTCCTGGACGCGCGGCTCGCCGCCACGCCCCTTGGCCGAGCGCGATCCCGCGAGGAAGGCCGCCGCGGGCGACGCCTCGTCCGCGGTGTCGCGGTCTCCGGTCTCGCGCGGCTCGCGAGCGTCTCGCGTCTCGCGCGCCTCATGTGTCTCGCGCGGCTCGCGCGTCTCCTGCTTGTCGCGCGGCTCGCGCGGGCCGCGGCCCTCGCGCGCACCGCGCTCCGGCTCCCGCTGCAGATCACGGCCCTGTTCGCGGTCGCGCGGCGGCTCGCGGCCTTCGCGGCCCTGGTCGCGTGGCTGATCACGATTCTGGTCCCGCGGCTGGTCGCGGCCCTGGTCGCGAGACGGTTCGCGCTGCGGCTCACGTGGCTCGCGGGCCTGGTCACGCGGCTGGTCGCGGCCCTGGTCGCGCTGCGGCTCGCGGGCCTGGTCACGCGGCTGGTCGCGGCCCTGGTCGCGCTGCGGCTCGCGGGCCTGGTCGCGTGGCTGGTCACGGGCCTGCTCGCGCTGCGGCTCGCGGGCCTGATCGCGTGACTGGTCGCGGCCCTGGTCGCGCTGCTGGCCGCCGTGGCCCTGGCCACCACCGCCGCGCTGGCCGCCCTGGCCGTGGCCCTGCTGCGGCGCGCGCTCCGGCTCCTGCTGCGGAGCCTGCTGCGACGACTGGTCGTTGGCATCGAACTCGATGCCCTCGAGCTCGATGCCGTTGATGAAGATCGGCTCGCGCGGCACGCTGCGCTCGCGGAATTTGTTCTCCTCCACGGGCACCGACGCGATGCGGTCGAGCACGTCGAGGCCGTCCACCACGCGCGCGAAGGCGGTGTAGCGGCTGTCGAGGTAGCGCGCCTCGCCCTGCACGATGAAGAACTGGCTGCCGGCGCTGTGCGGGTCGTTGCCGCGCGCCATGCTGACGACGCCCTTCACGTGCGGCGTCTCGTTGAACTCCGCGCGGATCGTCTGGCCGGGGCCGCCGGTGCCATCGCCCTTGGGGCAGCCGCCCTGCACCATGAAGCCCTTGATGATGCGGTGGAAGGTGAGCCCGTCGTAGAAGCCGCGCCGTGCGAGGCGCACGAAGTGCTCGCAGGTGCGCGGGGCCTGGCGGTGCAGGAACTCGATGGTCATGGCGCCCATCGAGGTGCGGAGGATCGCGCGGCTGTCGGGTGAGAACGTCGTCATGGGGTTCGGTTCCGGGTCACGGCTGCTGTTCGTCCGGCTGCGCGGCGCGGATCGCGATCTTCTCGATGGTCACCACCTGCTGCGGGCTGCCGCCGGGGCTGCCCACGGCCGCGATCGCGTCGAGCGTGTCCCAGCCCTTCACGAGCATGCCGAAGACGGTGTACTTGCCGTCGAGGCTCGGCTGCGGCGCGTGGCAGATGAAGAATTGGCTGCCCGCGGAGTCGGGGTGGCCGGCGTGCGACATGGAGAGCGTGCCGCGCACGTGCGGCAGCTCGTTGAACTCGGCCTTGAGCTGGTAGCCCGGGCCCCCGCTGCCGTCGGCCTTGGGATCGCCGCCCTGGATGATGAAACCGGGCACGATCTTGTGGAAGGCGAGCCCGTCGTAGAAGCCCTTGCGGGCGAGCTCCACGAAGTTCCGCACGTGCTGCGGCGCCTTGTCCGCGCGGAACGCGAGCACCATGCTGCCCTTGGTCGTGTTCACCTCGGCGACGAGCCCCGCGTAGTCCGCGGGATCCACCGGGACCGTCGGGGCGAGCATCTCGTTCACGGTCGGAGCGCGCGCTGGCGCGACACCGGCCGCAGCCGGCTGCGACGTCGTGTCGACGAGCGCCTTCACATCGGCCTGCGGTTTCACGGCGGCCTGCGCCCTGCGTTCGGCCAGTTCCTGCCTCGCGGCGGCTTCGATCTGCTGCGCCAGGGCGACCTCGCCGGCAGACTTTGCCTTGGCGGACTCGGCCTGCGCCTGGACCTGGGCCTGGCGCTGGGCCTCGTAGGCCATGGCCTTGTCCAGCTTCTGCGCGACCTCGTCGGCCTTCCGCGCGACCTCGTCGGCCTTCCGCGCGACCTCGTCGGCCATCGCCTTCAGCCGCGCCGCTTCGGCGACCGCCGCATCGTTGGCCGCCGCGATCCCTGCGGCATCCTTCACCGAGGTGACCGGCACCGCGGTGACCGGCGCCGCGGTGACCGGCGCGACGGAGAACGGCGCGACGGGGAACGCGGCGGCGGCGCTGCCGCTCGCGACGGCCGACGCCTGCACGCCGGCGAGAGCCTGCGCCTCGATCTGCGCCTGCTGCTCGTGCGCGGCGGCGACGGCGCCGGGCGTGGCGGCCTGCTCCTGGCCCAGCTCGTGCGCCTCGGCATCCGCACGGAGGCCCGCGCAGCCGGTCAAGCCGGCCAGCAGCGCGCATCCGAGCAGCAGGGACTTCATGCGCGCTTGTCTCCGTCCCACTTGAAGAAGCCCTCGCCGGTCTTGCGACCGAGCTTGCCTGCCTTCACCTTGTCCACCAGCAGCTTGGGCGGGTTGAACAGCGGGTTGCCCGGGTCCAGCTTGTGCCAGCCCTCGAGGATGGACAGCGTGGTGTCCAGACCCACGTAGTCCGTGAGGGTGAAGGGGCCCATGGGATAGCCGCAGCCCAGCGTCATGCCCGCGTCCACGTCGGCGGGCGTGGCGTCGCCGCGCTCCACCATGCGGATCGCCTCGGCCATGTACGGGACGAGCAGGCGGTTCACGACGAAGCCGGGCGTGTCGCTGGCCGCGACGGGCACCTTGCCGCACGCCTCGCCGAAGGCCTTCGCCTCGGCGAAGACCTCATCCGAGGTCTCCTTCGCGCGCACGACCTCGACCAGCTTCATGAGCTGCACCGGGTTGAAGAAGTGCAGGCCGACCATGCGCTGCGGGCGGCCCGACGCGCGCCCCATCTCGCCGATCGAGAAGGAGCTGGTGTTGCTGGCGAAGATGGTGGTCGGCTTGCAGAGGCGCCCGAGCTCGCCGTAGAGCTGCTTCTTCACGCCGAGGTCCTCGACGATCGCCTCGACGACGAGGTCGCAGTCGGACAGCGCCGCCAGCTCCAGCGTGCCGGAGATGTGCCCGAAGGCCGCGTCCGCGGCCGGCCGGGTGAGCTTCTCCTTCTCCACCAGCTTGTCGAGGCTCTTGCGGATGCGCCCGAGGCCCTTGTCCAGCGCGGCCTGGTCCGACTCGCGCACCACCACCGTGCAGCCGGCCTGCGCCGCGACCTGGGCGATGCCGTGGCCCATGAGGCCACATCCGATGACTCCCACCTTCTTGACGACCATGGACGACTCCGAGATTGCGATGTGCGGTGACTGAGGAGAGGAACGACGGACGATCCCGGGCACACGCGGCCCGCCCGCGAGCGCGGCGAGGCGCGAGTGCCGGTGCGCGGCAGTGACCAGCCGGCGCCGCCTGGCGACCCGCCGATCCCGCTCCAGAGCCCCGGGATGGAAGGGGTGAATGATACGGAACGTGCTGCGGGGCGCAACCTTGCGTCCCCGCGGCGGGCCGGCCGTCAGCCCTTCCCGGGGTCGTCGTCGCCGGCCGGCTCGTCCTCGGCAGCCAGCTCGTCGTCGCCCGGCTCGGCGTCGAGGTCACCGAGGCCGAGCTCGTCCTCGCCGGCGAGATCCTCTTCGTCGGCGGGCTCATCGGACGGCTCGTCGCCGGGCATGGAAGCCGGCGCCCCCGGCGCGCCGCGGCGCGGGACGGGCTTCATGCGCTTGCCGACGCCGTTCCAGCTCATGAGGACGTGCGGTCCGCCGCCGGGCAGCTCGAACTCCTCGCCCTCGCGGCGGAAGCCGTGGGCCAGGTAGAAGGCCTCCACGTTCGTGCGCGCCGTGCACCACAACCCGCCGCCGCGCTGCTGCACCACGGCCTGCACCGCCTGGAGCAGCATCCGCCCCAGACCTTGGCCGCGGCGCTCCGGGAGCACGGCCATGCCGCGCAGGCGCCAGCTCTCGCGCCCGCCGTCGGTGCGCGCCTCCGGCAGGACGCTGGCCACGCCCTGCACCGCGCCCTTGGCCGTCTTGACTGCGAAGTGCAGCGCCTGCGCCTGCTCGTCGGCGGCATAGGTGTAGGCCTCGGGCGGTTGGCCGGGGCGCAGGATCGCCTCGCGCAACGGACGGCACTCGGCGGCGCGCACGACGAGCAGCTCATCCATGCCGGAAGTGTAGCGACAGCACGCCGGGACCGTCCGAAGGCTCGCGCGTTGCCAGTACGATTCGCGCCGACCCGGTGGCGCCCGGGACCGACGGGCGCTGGACGCGGCGCGCGCCTTCGTGCCTGGCGAGACCGGCCGAGGTCCGCGGCCCGCCGTCCCACCATCCTCGGGAAGGAATCCGATGTCGCCGCTCCACGCTCCGCCAACCCGACGGCCCGCGCGCGACGACGCCGTGAGCGCGGCTCGCGTTCCCGCCCCGGCCTCGGGCTGCCCGATCGCCCGCCCTGCTTCCTGTCGGCGCCTCGTCGCGTGACGCGCGCTGCCCGCGGACCGGCCATCGACGTCCTGCTGCCCGTGCGCGGGGCGCGGCGCACGCTCCCCTTCGCGCTGGCGGACGTGCTCGCGCAGCGCGGCGTGGACGTGCGCATCATCGCCATCGTGGACGGCGCAGCGGGCGACGCCTCGCTGGCGTGGCTCGACCAGCGCGCGCGCCGCGAGCCGCGCCTGCTCGTGCTGGCCGGCCCCGGCCGCGGCGCCGGCGCGGCGCTGGACGTCGGCCTCGCGGCGGTGCGCAGCGACTTCTTCTCGCACATGGAGGCCGACGACCGCTGTCCGCCCGACCGCCTCGCCCGGCTCCACGCCGCCTTGCACCCCGGGCACCCCGGGCACACCGGCCTGCACGGCGCCGCCACCGTCGTCCGCCCCGCCGCCGTGGTGAGCCGTGCCGCGCAGTTCGGGGCGCGCACGCCCGGCATGCGCCGCTACCTGGACTGGCAGAACGCGCTGCTCGATGCCGAGGCGATGGAGTCCAGCTGCTTCCTCGAGATCCCCGCGCTGCACCAGACCGGCCTGTACGACACGGCCGCCGTGCGCGCGATCGGCGGCTACACGCCGGCCGGCCCGTGGCCGCTCGACATCGACTTCTGGATGCGCTGGTTCGATCGGGACCGGGACGTCCGGCGCGTCACGGTCAAGCTGCCGCGCGTGCTCTACCGCTGGCGCCAGCACGCCGCGCAGTCCACGCGCGCCGGCTCGGCCGGCGGCACCCACTCGCTGGAGGCGCTGCGCGCGTGCAAGGCCTTCTATCTCGCGCGCACACTCGGCCGGCACGGCAGGCATCCGCGCCCCGTGCTGCTGCTGTCCACCGGCCGCACGCTCCACGCGTGGCACGACGCCCTGGCGGGAAACGACGTGGATGTCGCGGCCGCGCTCGAGTGGCGTCCCGGTCACCCGCTGCCGGCAACGCTGCTCGACGCCGTGCGCCAACAGCAAAGCCGCGACACGGACCTCCCGCTCGTCCTCGCGGCCTACGGCATGGCGCCGGCGCGCGCGCGCCTGACGGCGGCACTGTCGGCAGCAGGCCTGCGCTCGGCGCCTTTCTGGATCGCGTGATCCGCGCCGGGCGCCACGCGCCCGCCGGAGATCGCGAGCGATCTGCGGCCCGCGCGGGCTCGGGTGCGATCCGCCGCCGGGCACGCCGGCCGTCCTCAGTGAGCCTGACTCACTCCACCCACGGCAGGCGCCGCGTCAGCGCCCACCAGGTGCCCGCCAAGAGAGAGCCCGAGAGCGTGCTGCGTCTCTCCAGCAGCCCGCCGGCCACCGCGCCGGCGAACGCCGCGAGGAGCAGCAGGCTCCGCGCGAGTGCAGCATGGCCCGGGGCGGCGTCCGGGAAAGCCAGCCCGGCGAAGCATGCCAGCGCGAAGGCCCAGCACGCGTGAGCCCGCGCCGAGTGGACGACGAGTCCGTGGCCAGGCCGCGCACCGCCCACGAGCCGCCATCCGCCGACGATGTTGGCCACGACGCCCGCGAGCAGCGCCAGGCACCAGATCCGCGACGCGATGCCTTCGATCCACAGGCAGGCAGCGACACCAAGAAGCGCGGTGACAGCCAGGGCGGCAAGCGCCGCCGCGGCTGCGAAGGGTCGTTCATCCGCGATCATGGGGCCTTCCTTCGGCGCGCATCCTACGGCCGATCGAAGAGCGCCGCGATGCCCATGCCGCCGGAGACACAGAGCGTCGCGAGGCCGCGCTGGCTGCCGCGGCGCGCCATCTCGTGCAGCAGCGTCACGACGATGCGCGCGCCCGTCGCGCCGATCGGGTGGCCCAGCGCGATGGCGCCGCCGTTCACGTTGAGCCGGTCCGGGTCGAGCGTCAGCTCGTGGTCGCACGCGATGACCTGCGCGGCGAAGGCCTCGTTCAGCTCGATGAGATCGATGTCCTTCAGCGTGAGCCGCGCGCGGGAGAGCAGCTCGCGCGTCGCCGGCACGGGGCCCAGCCCCATGACCCTGGGGTCCACGCCGGCCAGCGCCTCGCCCGCGAGGCGGCCCATGACCTTCAGGCCGCGCTCGCGCGCGAAGCCCGCGGTGGTGACCACCATCGCGGCGGCGCCGTCGGTGATGCCGGAGCTGTTGCCCGCGTGCACGCTGCCGCCCTTGCGGAAGACGGCGGGCAGCTTCGCCATGTCCGCGAGCGTGGAGCCGGCGCGCGGGTGCTCGTCGGTGTCCACGACCACGTCGCCCTTGCGGCCCTTCACCGTGACGGGCGCGATCTCGTCCCGGAAGCGGCCGCCCTCCTGCGCTGCCTGCGCCTTGCGCTGGCTCTCCACGGCGAAGCGGTCCTGCGCGTCACGCGTGATCTCGTAGCGGTCCGCGAGCGTCTCGGCCGTCGCGCCCATCGGCGACTCCGCGAGCGGGCAGTTGAAGCCGTCCTGGAAGTTGCCGTCCAGCGCGACGCCATGGCCCAGCCGGTAGCCGCTGCGCATCTCGGGCAGCAGGAACGGGATGCGCGACATGGACTCCGTGCCGCCCGCGATGACCGCGCGCGCCGCGCCGCAGCGCAGCTCGTGCGCGGCGAGGAAGATCGCGCGCAGGCCGGACGCGCAGGCCTGGTTCACGGTGAGCGCGGTGCCGCTCTCCGGGATCCCCGCGCGGATCTGCACCTGGCGCGCCACGTTGGGGCCGCTGCCCGCCTGGCGTGCCATGCCGAAGATCACCTGGTCCACGTCGGCCGCCGCGAGACCGGAGCGCGCCAGCGCCGCGGTGGTCACGTGCACCCCGAGCTCCACCGCGCTGACCGACTGCAGCCCGCCCATGAACTTCCCGATGGGCGTGCGCACCGCGCCGGCGATGACGATGTCCTGGCTGTCACTGGGCATGTGGGGTCCTGGCTCCGGGGCGGCCGCGCGGCGAGCGCCGCGGCCTGGAAAAACGGTGCGGCAAGATAGCGCAAAGCGCGCGCACGGCGTGAGAGCACGGCGCGGTCCGCGCGCCGCGGCGCCGGGGCGCGGCGGCCGCGAGGGCTCAGGGTCCGATGTCGATGCGCACGGTCGTGTCGGGCCTGACGCTCACGCGCTCGTGCAGCCAGGCGCCGTGCATCACGAAGCGGCCTTCCAGCCCCGCGCTCGTCCACGTGACGTCGCAGGTGAGGAAGTAGTCTCCGGCGGGCAGGCCGGCGAAGCGGAAGCCGCCATCCGCGTCGGCGATCACGGTGCGCAGGTACGGAGCGAGGCGCGGGTCGGGCGGCCCCAGGTCCTCATCGCCGAGCACGACGCGCTGCCACCATTCCTCCGCGTAGGGCGTCACCGGCCCCAGGATCACCTCGCGCCCCGCGATGTCGTGCCACGAGCCGCTGTCGTCCTGCACCCTGCCGCGGCCTTCGATCGCGCTGCTGCCCGGGACGGCGAAGGGCGCGTAGCCGGCGGGATCGAAGGCCTGCCGGCGCGGCGCGGTGCACGCGAGCAGGCTCGGCAGGGCGAGCAGCAGCAGGGCGGTGAGCGGTCGCATGGGTCGGGGCCTCGCGCGCGACGCCGCGGCCGCTCTCCGGCCGGCGCGCATCGCGCGAGGCATGGTAGGCGCGCGCGCCGGGAAAGAAAGCAGCCGCTCGCGCGTGGTGCGTGCGGCGCGGACAGCCCCCACTGGCGACGCCGCGCCATGCCTTGTGATCATGGCGCGCCCGGAGCCCCGAGCCCCGCTCGCCGCCACCGCGCCTCACGGAGACCGCCCATGCACGCCACGTCCGCCCGCACGCTGCTCCTGCTCGCCGGTGCGACGGCGAGCGCCGTCTTCGCGGCGCCCGCCGCGTGCGCCGCGCCGCCGCCCGCGCCGGTGCTCGCTCCCGTCGTCGCGCCAATGCCCGCGCCGATGCCCGCGCCGAGGCCCGCGCCGCAGGTCGAGGACCGCGAGGCGCCCGCGCTCACCATCTACAACGCGGACTTCGCCGTCGTGCGCGAGACCGTGCCGCTCGCGCTGCAGGCCGGCGTCAACGAGGTGAGCCTGTCGGGCATGTCGGCGCTGCTCGAGCCCGACTCGGTCGTGCTGCGCGACCCGACCGGCCGCGTGGCGCTCTCCATCCTCGAGCAGAACTACCGCGCGGACCCCGTGACGCAGGAGCGCCTGCTCGCGCTGTTCGAGGGCCAGACCATCGACTTCCTCGTGCAGCGCGGCGAGACGGTCGAGCGCGTGAAGGGCAGGATCGTCCGCAGCGGCTACGTGCCGGTCTCCGCGTGGGCCGCGCAGGGCGGATATGGCGACGGCGGCAACAGCCAGCCCATCATCGAGGTGGACGGCAGCCTGCGCTTCTCGCTCCCCGGCCTGCCGCTGTTCCCGAGCCTGGCCGACGACACGGTGCTGCAGCCGACGCTGCGCTGGTCCATCGCGGCGGACGCCGACGCCACGCTGGACGCGGAGCTGGCCTACGTGACCGGCGGGCTGTCGTGGCAGGCGGCCTACAACGTCGTCGCGCCCGAGGTCGGGGACACGCTGGACCTCACCGGCTGGATCACCGTGGACAACCACTGCGGCAAGACCTTCCACGACGCGCGCCTCAAGCTGCTCGCCGGCGACGTGAACCGCGTGCAGCCGCGCCAGGACAACCGGTCCATGGCGAAGGCGGCACGCGACATGTCCTTCGAGATGTCGGCGCCGGTCACGGAGAAAGCCTTCGACGAGTACCACGTCTACACCGTGGCGCGCCCCACCACGCTGCACGACCGCGAGACCAAGCAGGTGGAGCTCGTGCGCGGCACCGGGATCGCGAGCCGGCGCCTGTACGTCTACGACGGCGCGCAGCTCGACGAGTCCTGGCGCGACATCGACGCGCGCCAGTACGGCGGCGACTACGGCTCGCAGAGCAACAGGAAGGTGTGGGTCATGCGCGAGTTCGTGAACTCGGCGGAGAACGGCCTCGGGATCCCGCTGCCCAAGGGCCGCATGCGCTTCTACCGCAAGGACAGCGACGGCCAGCTCGAGTTCACCGGCGAGAACGTCATCGACCACACGCCGAAGGACGAGACGCTGCGCCTGTACACCGGCAATTCCTTCGACCTCGTCGGCGAGCGCACGCGCACCACGTACGCCATGGACGCGGACCACGAGTGGCTCGACGAGGGCTTCGAGATCGTCGTGCGCAACCACAAGACCGAGCCGGTGGAGGTGCGCGTGGTCGAGCACCTGTACCGCTGGGTGAACTGGGACATCAGCCAGCACAGCGCGCCCTTCGCGAAGAAGGACGCGCGCACGATCGAGTTCACGCTCACGCTGCCGCCCGACGGCGAGCAGAAGCTCGCCTACACCGTGCACTACACCTGGTGAATGCGGCCTGCGCGCAAGGCGCGCAGGCCAGGGTGAATGCGGCCTGCACGCAAGGCGCGCAGGCCAAGGTGAATGCGGCCTGCGCGCAAGGCGCGCAGGCCGGGGCGAACTTGGCCCGCGCGCGCCGCGCGCCGGCCGGGAGCGTCGGCGCTCAGCCCTGCTTCGGCGTGGCGGGCGCCGCGGGCTGGCCGGCTTGCGGCGCGGCCGCGGCCTTGGCGGCCTGCTCCGCCACCGCGGCCTGCACCGCGGGCAGGTACTTGCCCGGGTTGGCGCGGAACTCGCCCGCGCACTCCTTGCAGCAGAACTTCACGAGCTGCACGCCGTAGAGCACTTCCACGGGGGCTTCCAGCGTCTCGCCGCTCACCGGGCAGGTGGTCAGCGGGTAGCTCGCGCGCTGCGCGGCGATGTACGCCTCGTCGATCCGCGCCAGCGCGGCATCCGGACCGCGGCTGAAGTCGCTCGCGCAGTCGTTGCAGCAGAAGCGCACGAGGCGCGTGCCGTAGACGACTTCCACCGGATTGTCCCCGAGCTTCTCGTTGCTCATCACGCAGGTCGCGAGCGGATAGGTCGGGCGCTGCGCTGCCACGACGGCGGCGTCCAGCTTCGCGAGGAACTTGGCGGGCTCCTTCTCGACGTTGAACTTGCACTCCTCGCAGCAGAACTCCATGTACCGGCCCTGGAAGACGTACGGGATGGGCGCGCCCATCGCGCCGCCGAGGGCCTCGTCGCTCACGAGGCAGGTCTTCAGCGGATAGCTGGCCTTCTGCGCCTCGGGCGACGGCGCGAGCGGCGCCGGGCCGGTCGGGCGGACGCTGCCGGCGTCGGGCGCCTCGGCCGCGGCATGCGTGGCATGCTCGGACGACGCGCCCTGGGCACCTGGCGCCGCGGGAGCGGACTGCGCGGCGGGCGCGGCCGGGTGGGCGGGCTTCGCTGCGTGAGGGGCCGACTCCTGCGCCGCGGCCGGCAAGGCGAGCGCGAGCAGGAGCACGGGGAACAGCGGGCGCAGCGTGAACATCCTCGGATCTCCGGGAAACGGAACGGCGGGCTTCAGCGGGTCACGGAACGGCGGGCCTGAGCAATAGCGCGTGTGCCGCGGTGCGGAGCGCGCTCTCCGCGGCGGGTCATTTCAGGGATGTGCCGTGATCCGCCAGCGCCGCCAGCTTGGACTTGTCGTCGAGGGTGGCGAACTTGGCGGAGCACTTGGCGCAGCAGAAGCCGATGGTGTGGCCTGCGTACTGCACGGTGCCGCCGTTGCGGGTCACGGGATCGCCCTGGATCGGGCAGAGCAGGTTGACCGCCTTGGCGCTCGAGCCGGCCGCGGCCGTCGTGGCGCCGGTCTGCGCGTTCGTGGCGGCGACGGCGGCGCGCGCCGCGTCGGTCATGGCGTCCGCGCTCGCAGGCTGCTCGCCCGGAGCGGCGCCTTCGCCCTTCGAGCACGCACCGCACGGCAGCAGCATCGCGGCCAGCACCAGCACCAGTCCTGCACGCTTCATGAGGGTCTCCTGCGCCGAGGTGCGCGCCCCGGCCCCCCGGCAGCGGACGGCGGCGAAGGCTGGCAGCATAGCGATTTTGGTACACCCCGCGGCCTCGCGCGCCTGCGCCGCAGCGTGCGTCGTGTCCCGGAGAAGCCCGTGAAGTGCGCCGTCGTCACCAGCCGCCGGACGGACCTCGTGCCCGCGCTCGAGGACCTCTGCGGCGAGCTGGGCCGGCGTCTTTCGCCAGGGGCCCCGGACCTCGTGCTGGCCTTCTACACGCCCCACCATGCCGGCGAGGTGGACGTGCTGCGCCGCCGCGTGCTGGACCTCCTGCGGCCGCGCGTGCTGCTCGGCTGCCCCGGCGCCGGCGTCATCGGCGGCGACGAGGAGCTGGAGAACGGCGCGGCCCTCGCGCTCTGGGGCGCGCGCTGGCCCGGCGCCCTGCTCTCGCCCTTCGCGCTGCAGGCCGACGAGATCGACGGCGAGGTCGAGCTCTCGGGCTGGCCCGACGCGGTGCCGGCCGGCGCCGGCTTCCTGGTGCTCGCGGACCCGCACAGCACGCCGCTGGACTCGCTGCTCGAGGGCTTCGCGGAGCGCTTCCCGGGCGCGCCCGTGCTCGGCGGCATCGCGACCGGCGCGCCGGGGCCCGGCCAGGCGCTGCTCCTGTCCTCCGACGGCGTGCTCGACGAGGGCTGCCTCGGGCTCGCCATCGGCGGCGGCGTGCGCGTGGATCCCGTCGTGAGCCACGGCTGCCGCCCCATCGGCCACCACTTCGTGATCACGTCGGCGCGGCGCAACGTCATCGGCATGCTCGGCGGCAAGCCGGCGCTGGAGCAGCTCCACCACGTCTTCAACGAGGCCGGCGCGCGCGACCAGGGGCTCATGCAGAAGGCGCTCCACATCGGGCGCGTCGTGAACGAGCGCCAGAGCAGCTTCGGGCGGCGCGACTTCCTGGTGCGCGACGTGCTCGACATCGACCGCGGCAAGGGCACGCTCACGCTCAACGACTTCGTGCGGCCCGGGCAGTCGGTGCAGTTCCTGGTGCGCGACAGCGCGACCGCGGACGAGGACATGGTGGAGGTGCTCTCGCAGGAGGCACGCCGCGGCCCGGCCCTCGGCGCGCTCATGATCTCGGGCGGCGGGCGCGGCCGGCGCTTCTTCGGCACGCCCAACCATGACATCGCGGGGCTGCACCGCGGCTTCCCCGACATCGCGACCGCGGGCTTCTTCGCCGCCAGCGAGATCGGCCCCGTCAGCGGCCAGTCCTTCGTGCACGGCTCGACGGCGAGCATCGCCCTGTTCCGCGAGGCCCGCGCCGCACCGGCGTGACGGGGATGCCGTCCGGGGACGACGGCGCGATGGCCGGGACGCGCGTCGCCCTCGTCCATCACTGGCTGGTGTCGCGGCGCGGCGGCGAGCGCGTGCTGGCCGCGCTCTCGCGGCTGGTGCCCGGCGCGACGCTGCACACGCTCGTCCACGACCCGCGCGCGTGCCCTGCGCCGCCGGAGGTGGCGGCCGTGCGGACCTCGCCGCTCCAGCACCTGCCGGCGGCGCCGCGCAGCTTCCGCGCGCTGCTGCCGCTGCACCCGTGGGCCTTCCGGCGCTTCGACCTCTCCGGCCGCGACCTCGTGCTCAGCAGCGACGCCGCGCTGGCGAAGACCGTGCGCGTGCCCGCCGGCGCGCGGCACGTCTGCTACTGCTACAGCCCGCCGCGCTGGGCCTGGGACCTGTCCGAGCTGTACCTGCGGCAGTCCGTGCCGGCGCCGGCCCGGCCGCTCGTGCGCGCGGTGCTCGCGCGCACGCGCGCGGCCGACCTGCGCGGCGCCGCCGGCGTCAGCCGCTTCGTCGCGATCTCGGAGCACGTGCGGCAACGGATCGCACGCTGCTACGGCCGCCCGAGCGACGTGGTGTACCCGCCGGTGGACACGGAGTACTTCACGCCGGAGCCGGACGCGGGAAGGCCGGGCGCGGGACGGACGGCCGCGAGCGACGGCGCGCCGCGGCCTTACCTGCTGCTCGGCGAGGCCGCGCCCTACAAGCGCTTCGAGCTCGCGCTGGCCGCCTGCCGGCTCCTCGACCGGCCGCTCGTCGTCGCGGGCGGAGGCCGCAGCCTGCGCCGCCTGCGGGAGCTGGCCGGGCCGCGCACGCAATTCATCGCCGATCCGGACGATGCCGCGGTGCGCGCGCTCTATCGCGGCTGCCGCGCGCTGCTGTTCCCGGGCGAAGAGGACTTCGGCCTCGTGCCCCTGGAAGCGATGGCGTGCGGGCGGCCCGTCATCGCGCTCGCTCGCGGCGGCGCGACCGAGACGATCGTGGACGGCGTGACGGGCTGCCTCTACCCGGACGGCGCTGCACAAAGCGCGCCCGGCGACGCGGGAACGGCCGGACGCGCGGCGCTCGAGGCGCAGCCGCTGGTCGCCGCCATCGAACGTTTCGAGCGGCTTCTCGAAGCGCGGCTCGATCCCGCGGCCGCCCGCGCGCGCGCCGAGCGCTTCTCCACGGCGCGCTTCCTGCGCGAGATGTCGGCGCTGCTCGCCGCGCCGTGACGAGGCGCGTGCAACCCTCGGGGACGGCGCATGTTCTTGGTTCGCCGTCGGCCACTCACTAGACTCGATCACGGGTCCGCGTGGCGTTGGACCCGTCGCCGGATCGAGGGGCATGCTTTCACGTCAGTCCGAAAGCTCGCGCATCAGCCTGTTCCTGCTGGACCAGCTCCTCCTCGCCGGAGCCTTCGCGGGCGCCGTGGCGTGCCGGATGGACCTCGTCGGACAGGGCGGCTTCCCGGACCTCGAGCGGTGCGCGCGGCTGTACCTCGTCGCGGCGCCCATCATGGCCATCGCGCTGTGGGCCTGCGGGCTGTACCGGTCCGGCCAGGAGCCGCTGTGGCCGCGGCTCACCACCACCCTGGAGCCGCTCTGGGGCGGGCTCGCGGCCATGGCGGTCTTCGGGCTGACGCGCGTGCTGCTCTACCCGGCGCACGACATGCGGCCGGTGCGCTACCTCTTCCTCGGCACCTCCGTCGTGGCGCTGATGCTCTCGCGTCTGCTCGTGAGCCGCAGCAGCCGGCGCTTCGCGGAGAGCGACGGCAGCGAGCGCCTGCTCGTGTTCGGCATGTCCCGGCGCGTGCTCAAGCTGCTGGCCACCTTCCAGCGCGGGCCGCACCCGGCGGTGAAGCTCGTGGGCGTGACCGCCGACGACGCGCCCGCGGACCTCGGCCCGCGCCTGCCGCTGGCCGACGCGCTCGCGCTGCTCGAGCAGGGCTCGGTGGACCAGGTGCTCGTCGAGGCCGAGACGCTCGAGCACGGCCTGCTGCAGCAGATCCTGGAGATCGCCGATCGCGAGGGCATCTCGGTGCACATCACCTCGGCGATGTTCCCCGCCACGAACCTCGTGCCGGCCTGGCAGCGCGTGGGCGGCGTGCCGCTGCTCGGCTTCGTCGCGGCGGAGCTGCCGCTGGGCGCGCGCGCGGTCAAGCGCGGCTTCGACGTGGCCGTCGCGGGGCTGCTGCTCGCGCTGGCCGCCGTGCCGATGGCGCTGATCGCGCTCGCGGTGCGCCTCTCGTCGCCGGGGCCCGCGCTGTTCGTGCAGCAGCGCGTCGGCGCGCGCGGCCGGGTCTTCCCGATGCTCAAGTTCCGCACGATGGCGCCGGATGCCGAGGCGGGCACCGGGCCCGTCTTCGCCGTCACGAATGACCCGCGCTGCACGCGCCTCGGGGCGCTGCTGCGGCGCACCAACCTCGACGAGCTGCCGCAGCTCGTCAACGTGCTGGCCGGGCACATGAGCCTGGTCGGGCCGCGCCCCGAGCGGCCGGAGTTCATGCGCAGCTTCAAGGAGCGCATCCCGCGCTACGCGCACAAGCACTGGGTCAAGCCCGGCATCACCGGCTGGGCGCAGATCCACGGCCTGCGCGGGGCCGACACGAGCCTCGGCGAGCGCGTGGACCACGACCTCTACTACATCGAGAACTGGTCGCTGGCGCTGGACATCCGCATCCTCGTGCGGACCCTGTTCTACGGCTACTTGAACGCCGCCTGAGCCCCCGCCCAGGTCACGCGGTGACGACAAAGGCGCCGCCCGAAGCTCGTGCCTGCGGACGAAACCGCGCCGAGTCGCTAGGATTTCCGGCCATGAGCCAATCTCCCGACTCCGACACCGTGACCGATGGCATCCGCATCCTGGCCGCCGCCCGCTTCGACCCGGACCAGTCCGACGTCGATCGCAGCCAGTACCTCTTCACCTACCGCATCGTGATCCGCAACGAAGGCACGCGGCGCGCCAAGCTGCTCTCGCGGCACTGGATCATCATCGACGCCGACAACCAGCGCGAAGAGGTCAAGGGCGCCGGCGTCGTCGGCGAGACGCCGGACCTCGCGCCGGGCCAGAGCTTCGAGTACCAGAGCGCCTGCCCGCTCACCACCGCGTGGGGCACGATGGAAGGCAGCTACCGCATGCAGCTCGAGGGCGGCGAGACCTTCGAGGCGAAGATCGGCCGCTTCTTCCTCACGAGCAAGAACGCGCTGAAGAAGTCGCCGCGCTGACGCGCCTCGCGCGGCGTCTGGACGCGCCGCCCCCATCGCCCGCGGATCGAGTCTCGCCACGGTTGCATCGGCGGTCGCGGCACCGTTACCCTCGGCCGTGCCCCCGGCGGGAACACGGCGGGCGCGCGAGGTCTCTGCGGGGAGCGTGAGCGATGGCGACGGACGTGACACGGGGCGCGGCGGCGCACGCGGCGACCGGTGCAACAGGCGGCACCTTGTCGCCGGACAGCCTCGGCGCCTCCGGGCTCGTCTCGTCCGCGCGCCCGGCCTGGACCAACGCGCTGCCGCTCGATGCGCGCATCTACGTCGCGGGGCACCGCGGGCTCGTCGGCTCCGCGATCATGCGGCGGCTGGCCGCGGAGGGCTTCACCAACCTGCTCACGGTGGAGCGCGCGGAGGTGGACCTGCGCGACCAGGCCGCGGTGGACGGCTGGTTCGCGCGCTGCCGGCCGGAGTACGTGTTCGTCGTGGCCGGCACGGTGGGCGGGATCCTCGCCAACTCCACGCGCCCCGCGGAGTTCATCTACGACAACATGATGATCCACGCGACGGTCGTGCACGCCGCGTGGGCTCACGGCGCCAGGAAGCTGCTCTACCTCGGCAGCTCGTGCATCTACCCGCGCGACTGCCCGCAGCCGATCCGCGAGGACTTCCTGCTCACCGGCCCGCTGGAGCCGACCAACGCGCCCTACGCCATCGCCAAGATCGCCGGCATCCAGCTCTGCCAGGCCTACCGGCGCCAGTACGGCTGCAACTTCATCTCCGCGATGCCGACCAACCTCTACGGGCCGAACGACAACTTCGACCTGAACAGCTCGCACGTGCTGCCGGCGCTCATCCGCAAATTCCACGACGCGAAGGTCGCGGGCTCCGGGCGCGCGACGATCTGGGGCACGGGCCGCCCGCGCCGCGAATTCCTGCACGTGGATGACCTCGCCGACTGCTGCCTGTTCCTCATGAACCGCTACGAGGGCGACCAGCACATCAACGTGGGCACCGGGATCGACCTCTCCATCGGCGAGCTCGCCGCGCTCGTCGGGCGCATCGTCTACCCGGAAGCGGAGCTGGCCTTCGACCCGACCAAGCCCGACGGCACGCCGCGCAAGCTGCTCGACGTCGGCGCGCTGCACCGGCTGGGCTGGCACCACCGCATCGAGCTGGAGCCCGGCATCGCGTCCGCGTACGAGTGGTTCCTCGCGCACGGCGCCGCCGCCGGCGCGGCCATGGCGCGCCGCTCCGCGGAACGCCCCGTGAAGCTGAAGATCGCTGCCAAGCCCGCCGAGGAAGCCGCCACGTGACGGCGGGCGGCGGCCCCTCGCTCGACAGCGTGCGAGGCACCTCGGCGACCACCGGCACGGGCCTCGGCGCGAAGCCGGGCGCGAGCCCGGATGCGAAGCCGACCGCGAAGGCCGGCGAAGCGCCGGACGCGCATGCCGGCGGCGCTCCCGGCGTCCAGCCGCCGGCGCCCGCCGCGCCGCCGCGCACCGCGCCGCGGGCCGAGGACCGCGAGCGGCACCGCGCGAGCGTCGTCGCGCACTTCGACCGGCACGCGGCGCGGCAGGACGGCCGGCGCGCGAAGGGCTACGGGGAGCTGCTCGCGCACTACCACCGCTACTTCGTGCCGCGCGGCGCGCGCGTGCTGGAGGTCGGCTGCGGCACGGGCGACCTGCTCGCCGCGCTGGAGCCGTCTGACGGCCTCGGCGTGGACTGCAGCCCGGAGATGATCCGCCGCGCGCGCGAGCGCCACCCCGCGCCGGGCCTGCACTTCATGGCTGCGTTCATCGAGGACGTGGACCTGCAGGGCGCGACCTTCGACTGCATCATCCTGTCCGACGTCGTCGGCACGTCCTTCGACATCCTGCAGCTGCTGCGCTCGCTGCGGCGCTTCTGCCACGCGCGGACGCACGTCCTCTTCAACCTGCACTCGCGGCTGTGGCAGCCGGCGCTGCGCGTCGCGCAGGCGCTCGGGCGGCACGACCCGTTCCCGGAGCTGGCCTGGGTCACGCGCGAGGATCTCGTCAACCTGCTCGTGCTCGCGGGCTTCGAGGCGACGGCGACCGACTCGCGCATCCTCTGGCCCGCGCGCGCGCCGCTCCTCGCGCCCTTCCTCAACCGCGTGCTCGCGCCCTTCGCGCCCTTCCGCTGGCTGTGCCTCACCAACTGGGTGGTCGGCAGGCTGCCCGCGCCGCTGCCCGCGACGGCCGGCGTGTCGGTGATCTGCGCGTGCCGCAACGAGGCGGGCAACATCCCGGTGCTCGTGGAGCGCTTCCCGGACTTCGGCAGCGCGGCCGAGCTCATCTTCGTGGAGGGCGGCAGCAGCGACGACACGCAGGGCGCCTGCCGCCGCGCGATCGCCGACCATCCCGGCATGGACATCTCGCTGCTGGCCCAGACCGGCCGCGGCAAGGGCGACGCGGTGCGCACGGGCTTCGCCGCGGCGCGCCACGAGATCCTCGTGATCCTGGACGCGGACATGACCGTGCGCCCCGAAGACCTGCCGGCCTTCGTGGACACGCTGCGCTCCGGCAAGGCGGAGTTCGTGAACGGCTCGCGGCTCGTCTACCCGATGGAGGGGCGCGCGATGCGCTTCCTCAACGTGCTCGGGAACAGGTTCTTCAGCCTGACGTTCACGTGGCTGCTCGGCCAGCCGGTGAAGGACACGCTGTGCGGCACGAAGGTGCTGCTGCGCAGCGACTACGAGAAGCTCGCCGCGCGCCGCGCGTACTTCGGCGAGTTCGATCCCTTCGGCGACTTCGACCTGCTCTTCGGCGCCTCGCGCCTCGGGCTGCGCATCCTGGACCTGCCCGTGCGCTACCGCGACCGCACCTACGGCACGACGAACATCAGCCGCTTCCGGCACGGCCTCATCCTGATGCGCATGAGCCTGCTGGCGCTGCTCAAGCTCAAGATGCGCTGAGTTGGCCGCGCCTCCGGCCGTTCCATCGCCCGCGGCTCCGCACCCGCCCGGGGCGGCGCCTCGCGCGCGCCTGCCCGCATGGCGCCTCGCGCTCGGCGTGCTGTTCGCGCTCGCGCTGCTCGCGTCCGCGACGCTCGAGAGCGGGCTCGCCACCATCGAGCACCGGCTGCGGCTGCTGCCCACCGCGATCCTGCCCAACGAGGCGAAGTGCTGGACCTTCGACTCCCAGTACGCATCGCGCGAACAGCTCGTCGCGGAGACCGTCATCGCGGGGCGCTGGACCGTGCGCGGGCGCCATCACGTCGAGGACCTCGGCACGGGCGACTCGATGCTGCGCGCCTACGCGTCGGCGCTGGAGCTGCTGGAGGACGGCAGGCCGCTCGGGCCGCCGCACGAGTCGCACACGGTCATCCGGCAGACGGGCGGCGGCGCGTACTCGCACTGGGGCCCGACGATCTACTTCTCCACGCGGGACGGCAGCGATCCGCGCAGCAACGGGCGCACGTACGAGGCGCGCTGGCTGAGCCACCCTCCCGCGGGGCTCTCGCTGCTCCTGGGCTTCGCGCTGCTCGCGCTCTGCGCGCCGCGGCTGCGTCGCGCCGCCGCCGCGCTGGAGGGCCTGCGCCCGGGCTGGATCTGCCTCGCGCTGCTGCTGGTCGCGCTCGCCTTCCGCACGCACTACGTCGTGGAGCATCGCGGCTCGTCGGAGGGCTGCCTGCTCGCGGGCGCGCCGTGGAGCGACGCGCGCGGCTGGGACACGCTGGCCTCGGACTTCGCGAACGGGCACGTCTACCGATCCGCGGCGGGCTGGAGCGCGCGGCGCCCGTTCTACTGGATCTTCCTCGGCTCCATCTACGCGCTCACCGGGCCGGCGCTGTGGATCGTCCAGCTCGTGCACGTGCTGCTCGGGAGCATCGCCGCCGCGCTCGTGTTCGACCTCTGCCGCCGCGTCGCGCCGCGGCCGGTCGCGCTCGTGGTCGGCATCGCCTTCGCGCTCGACGCCGCCGACGCGCGCCAGGGCCTCGCGCCCATGTCCGAGACCTTCGGCAGCTTCCTCTCGATCCTGTCGCTGTGGTGCCTCGTGCTCGCGGCGCAGCGGCTCGTGTTTCCGCGGCCGGAGAAGCGCCTGCGGCCGGCCGCGTGGTGCGCACTGGCCGGCTGCGTGCTCGCGCTCTCCAATCTCGCGCGGCCGCTCAGCATGCCCGGGCTGCTCGCCATGCCGCTCGTGCTGCTGTGGGTGGCCTTCCGCCACCGGCGCGCGCCGACGCCTCGCGCCGGCGGCAGGCTGCTGCTCGCGTTCTGGCTGGGCGCCGGCGCCACGCTCGCGCCGTGGCTGGTGCGCCAGTACGTCGCGCACGGGATCGTGACGCTGTCCGACAATTCCGCGGTCGCGATCTATGCCGCGACGACTCCGGAGTACGGGAGCTGGACCGGGGCCGTGGAGAAGGACGTCGCCGCGACCTCGATCGGAGACCGCTACCGCGCCTTCAGCGCCGGCACGGCGCGTCACCTGCACGAGCACCTGGCGTGGTACGTGCAGCACGTCGTCGATGGCCTGCAGCGCCTGGCCTCCCTGCTCGCGCCGCCGCCGTGGATCCTGATCGCGATCGCCCTGGCCTTCCTCGCCCGGCTCCTGCTCGTGCACGATGCCTCGCGCTGGAAGGCCGGCGTGCCGGCGGCGCTCGCGGCGCTGGCGCTCACGGGCTGCGCCGTCGCGTGGCCCGACTTCGCGGAGCGCACGCAGGTCGTCTGGCTCGCCGGCCTGCTCGTGGCCGCGGTGGTCGGCGCCCCGGTGCTGCTCGCGGGCAGCCTGCTCGTCGTGTCCATGGGCATGCTCTCCGCGGTGTTCATGGTGGACGAGCGCTTCAGCTACTCGTTGGCGCCGTTCGCGAACCTCGTCGCGTGCTGGCTGGCCTGGTCGCTGTTCGACAGCCTCCGCGCGGGCCGCGTGCAGCTCTCGCCGTGGCCCGCGGAGGAACCGCCGCCGGCCGCCGGCCCCGCACGGGTCTTCCGCATCGCGACGGCCGCCGGCCTCGCCCTGCTGCTCGCCGGCTGCGCGACCGCGACGTGGCGCAGTCTCGCCGCCACGGCGCCGCAGCAGCTGCCGCTGCTGACGGCCGACGAAGCCGCGCCGTGGATCGGACTGGCGCTCTCCGACGGCACCGGCCGGCGTTACGCGCCGCTGCGCGAGCACGTCCGCGTGCTGCGCGCGGACTGGCGCAGCGGCTACGAGCGCGTGCTGCAGCCCGGCGAGGACCATTCCGTGCGCGAGCCGTACCTCGTCGGGCGCAGCTACGTCGTCTCGACCCTCGACGTCCTCACGGACCACGGCTGGAGGCGCGTCTTCTTTCCCTCCGACGTGATGAAGGCCCGCCGGCACGCCGCCGCCGTGCCGGCCGGCGTCCTCGGCGCGCTGCCACCGCTGACGGACAGCTGCCTCTTCGTCGGCGTGGCGATGGACGATCGCGAGAAGACGCCGCTGGAGGGCTTCGCGATCATCGTGCCCGCGGACGGCGGCCGCTCCGCGCGCGTGATCCGCCCCGGCCAGGGCGCGGCGACCTCCCAGCTCACCGAGCTCGCGGCGCACTTTCCGGACGCCGCGGCCGCGATCACCGCGCTCTCGGCGGAGCCAGCAGCCGCGGCGGCGGCGGCCGGGACGCGGCTCGTGCCGGGCGACGCGGGCTCGCACTACCCGGTGCTGTACGCGGGACAGTCGCTGCGCAGCGCGACGCCGCTCGGCGAGCTCGGCTGGTTCCTGCCGCTGTTCGGCGCGGACCGGGCCGCGGTCAACCCGGCGCTCCCCCGCCGCCCTGCGCCGGACACGCTGAGCTTCGATCTCCCCGGCGAGTACTACCTCGCGCTCGGCGACGGCCGCGCGTGCAAGGTCTGCGTGCTCGCGCCGGACGAGCCGCTCTCCGCCTCCGTGCTGCGGCTGTTCGACTTCTGCGTGGCCAACTTCGCGCGCAGCCCGGCGCACCAGCCCGCGTGGGCCGGCCGCGGGACGGAGTACGTCGCGGACTGGCTCGCCAGCCAGCAGCCCGCGCTGCTCACGTCCTCGGAGGCCATCGACCTCTTCGCCGCGCTCGTGAGGGACCGCTTCGCGCTGCCCGTGCGCCTGGTCACGCTGCCCGGAGTGCGCCGCGACGGCGACGCGATCCGCCGCAGCAACGACAACTTCGTCGAGGTGTACCTGCCGGACCGCGGGCGCTTCGTGCTCTTCGACGTGCCGCGCGGGTTCTGCGCGCGCTGGCTGGGCGCCGCGGACCTCGCGCGCGCGATCCGCAGCGCGACGGACGGCAGCGGCGAGCTCACGCCGTCCGCGTGGGACGCGCTGGCTCTGGACCTGCCGCCCTCGACGCCCGAGCCGCTGCGCGTGGACCCGGCGGCCGGCGCGCACGGCGCGCCCTTCGACCGCGCGGCCATCTCGTCAGCCAGCGCGCGCGACGTGCTCGACTACGGGCCGCTGTTCTCCGGCGGCGTGGCGTACTTCGGCGCCGAGCGCGGGGCCGCCTGCGGGACGGGCTTCCTCCTCCCGCAGTACGTCTTCGGCTCGCTGCACGAGGACGCCGCCCTGGACCACGCCGTCGTGGAGTGGGTCGGCGCGTGGTATCAGGACATCGCCGTCGTGCGGCTGCCGGAGCTGGAGGCCCTGCTCGCGGAGGGCAGCCGGCAGCAGATCGCCGCGCAGGCCTGGCTCGCGCGCCTGCCGGGCGGCGCGTCGCGCTGACGGAGTCCGCCTCTCGCCTCTCGCCTCCTCGTTTCGTCGTCTCCGCTTCTCCTCCCCGGAACCGCTCGCTTGTCCGCACCCGACGCTTATCGAGACGAGCTGGAGCGGCAGGCGCGCACCTGGGAGCGCAAGCCGGCGCTGCGCGCGCTCTACGCGCACTGGTTCGGGCTCATCGCGGCGCGACTGTCGCCGCGCGGGCCGAGCGTGGAGCTGGGCTGCGGCTGCGGCGCGCTCGGGCGGCACCTCGGCGGCGTGATCCGCACGGACAACGTCGCCACGCCGTGGTGCGACATGGTCGCCGACGGCAAGCGGCTCCCCTTCCGCGACGGCTCGGTCGGCAACGTGCTGTTCCTCGACGTGATCCACCACATCGCCGCGCCGCTCGACGTGCTGGCCGAGTGCCAGCGCGTGCTGCGGCCCGGCGGGCGCGTCGTGCTGCTGGAGCCGGCGATCTCCGCCTTCGGCCGCTTCGTGTACGGCGTGCTGCACCACGAGGGCGTGGACATGTCCTACGACGTGCAGCGCCCCGCGCCCGAGGACGCCCTCTTCGCGAACGGCGGCATCCCGACGCTGCTCTTCGGCGCGAAGCCGGTCGCGCCGCGGGCGGCGGCATCGGCAGCAGGCACGGGTGCCTCGTCGGATCCGGCAGCGAGCGCGTCGGCGAGCGCGTCGGCGGGCGCGTCGGCGGGAGCGTCGGCGGGAGCGTCGGCGGGAGCCTCGTGGACCGGCGCGGCGCCGGAGCTGGAGCTCGTCGAGCGGCTGGCGCTGACGGGCCCGTCCTACCTGCTCACCGGCGGTTTCAGCTACCCCGGCCTGCTGCCGGCCTTCGCGGTCGCGCCGCTGCAGCGGCTGGAGGATCGCGTCGTGCGCGGCCCGCTGGCGACGCTGCTCGCGCTGCGCATGCTCGTCGTGCTGGAACGTCGCGCCCGCATGTGACGGCTGCCTGGCGCTCCGGGGCGTCTCGAAGCCGTTCCTGCCTGCCGGGCAGAGCGGGGATTCGCAACGAGAGCGGGAGCACGCCGCGTGCAACGGCTCGCGCGGGGGTCAGCACGGAGCATGTGGGCCAGTAGAGGCACGGCCTCTACTGGCCCACGAGTCCCAGCAGACGCTGCGCGCGGACGATCGTCATTTCACGCGCAGCGTGGTGCACATCGTGCGTCACGGACGACCTCACAGCCGGCACGCACCCACGCGAGGCGAACTCCTGACCGCGTGCCGTCAGGGGGGCGCGCCCGGCCAGGATCGGAGCAGCGCACGAGGCGTCTCCGGCCCCCCGGGCCGGATTGGTAACGTGCCCCTCATGCTCGGCACCGCAACGAAGATCCGGATCGCACGCGGCCTCGCGGGGACGCTGCTGCGGCTCGGGCTGCGGCCGCGTCGCGTCGTGCGGCGCCAGGGCATCACGTGGGACCTGGACCTGCGCGAGGGCATCGACCTCTCGCTGTTCCTGTTCGGCTCCTTCCAGCGGCACGTCGCGGACTCCGTGCGGCGCTTCGCCGGCGCGGACGGCGTCGTCATCGACGTCGGCGCGAACATCGGCGCGGTGAGCCTGCCGATGGCCGCGCGGCTGCCGTCCGGGCACGTCTACTCCTTCGAGCCCACGGCGTATGCCTTCGCGAAGCTGCAGCGCAACCTGGCGCTCAACCCGGAACTCGCCCGGCGCGTCACCGCGCTCAACCTGTTCGCGGCCGACCGGTCCGCGCCGACCTCCGACCTCGTCGCCTACAGCAGCTGGCCCGTGGCCGGCGCGCACGAGGCCGACGAGCACCCGGTGCACAAGGGCGTGGCCAAGCCGGCGACGTGCGGGCAGACGACGCTGGACGCCTTCGCGGCCGAGCGCGGCCTGCGCGAGATCGCGCGGCGGGCTGCCTCGCGGAGTTCCGTCCGGTGGTGATCTTCGAGGCCTGCGCCTACCTCATGCAGAGCCCGCAGCCCGCGTTCGCGGACTTCGAGGCGCTGTTCCGCACGCACCACTACACGATCTGCGACGGCGAGGCGCTCGCGCCGCTCACCGCCGCCGAGTTCCTGGAGCGCTGTCCCGAGGGCGGCGGCCTGGACCTCGTGGCCGTGCCCGACGAACGGCTGCCCGCGCTGCGCGCCCAGCCCGCGCGCGTCTAGTCCGCCCCCGACCCGGCGCACGCCGCTCAGGCCTGCGCGCGATTCAGGCGGCGCGGCCTGCCGGCAGCAGCGGCGGCAGCGGACACTGCAGCGCGTCGGCGAAGGCGCGCAGCAGCTCCGCCTCCTCGATGCGCACCTGGCCGTCCGCGACGACGCACGCGGCGCAGGCCGCGAGCAGCTCGCGCTTGCGCAGCGGGTGCAGCCCGGCCAGGGCGTCGAGCGCGAGGTCCAGCAGCGTCGTCGCGCACTCCGCCCGCGGCCTCAGCGCGAGGCCGGGCAGCGACAGCGTCGCGGCGGCGCGCTGCAGCGCGGCGGCCGCAGCGGCTTCGCTGGCGTTCCCGTCCCCGTTCCCGCCCGCGGCAGGGCGGCCTGTCGGCGCGGCTTCCGTGCGGCACGCCTCCGTGCCATCGGGCGCGCCGGGGCCGGCGCCCGCGCGCGCGAGCGCCGAGAGCACCACGGCGACCTCCGTCTGCAGGTCCGCGAGCGTGCGGCGGCTGGCGCGCGGAGGCGCGACGGGCGCGTGCGCGGACGCGAGGTGCCGGCGCAGGACGCGCGAGAGCGACCACTCGAAGAGGTCCAGCGCGCCGTCCGCGGCGAACAGGTCGTCCAGCGTGGCGATGAACTCGCTGTGCTGCGCGGGCGAGAGCGCGCGCAGCGCCGGGATCGCGAGGTCCACCAGCGGCAGGCGGCTGGCGTGCGGCAGCGCCTCCGTCGCGGGCAGGAGGCTCCGCGTGAACTCGGCGAGGCCCGCGTCGGCCAGGTGCTTGAGGCGCAGTAGCTGCGCCTCGCGCGCCGCGCCGTCGCGGTGCACGAGCAGCGCGAAGACCACGCCCCGCGCCCCCCACGGCTCGCGCGCCGCCTCGCGCAGCTCGGCCGGCAGGCTGCCGATGAGCTCCGCCGCCAGGTCCACGTGCTCGGGCCGCGGCCGCCCCGCGCGCTCCACGGCACGCTGCCCCGCGGCCCCCGCATCGAGCCGCCAGGCGCGCGGCTCGTCCGTGACGCCGCGGCCCGCCAACGCGGCGACGCCGGCACCGACCTCCGCGTCCGCGACGTCCGCATCCGAGGGCTGCTCGGGCAGCTCGGGAAACGTGCCGTCCCACGACGGGTCGAGGCGCCGGATGCGCTCGGGCAGCGGCGGGTGCGTCGCGAACATCGACTGCAGGCCGGCGGACAGGCCCTTCGCGAAGTACATGTGGCTGGCCTCGGCGGCGTTGGGCGCCGCCAGCTGGCTGCCGCCCGGCACCGCGCCGATGGCCCTCAGCGCGCCGGCGAGCCCGCCGGGATTGCGCGTGAACTGCACGCCGGACGCGTCGGCGAGGTACTCGCGCTGCCGGCTCACCGCGGCCTTGATGAGGTTGCCGAAGAACACGCCCACGAAGCCGATGACCATCAGCCCGATCGCGATCGCGAACACCGCCGCGATGCCGCCGCCGCCCTTGCTGTTGCCGCGCCGCCCGCCGCCGACGCGCACGCCGCGCCCCGTGCCGAGCATGCGCAGCACGCCGTAGCCGAGCAGCCCGATGATGAGGATGCCGTGCAGCACGCCGATGAGCCGCAGCGACAGCCGCATGTCGCCATTGAGCACGTGGCTGAACTCGTGGCCGATCACGCCCTGGAGCTGCTCGCGGTTGAGGCGCTCCAGGCAGCCCTGCGTCACGCCGAGCACAGCGTCCTGCGGCGTGTAGCCCGCGGCGAAGGCATTGATGCCGTGCTCCTCGGGCAGCAGGTAGACCGCCGGCGCCGGGATGCCGGACGCGATGGCCATCTCGTCCACCACGTTGAGCAGGCGCTGCACCTTCCAGTCCGCGCCCGCGGAGACGAGCAGCCGCCCGCCGAGGTGCTCCGCGATGACGCGCCCGCCGCCGCGCAGCTGGTGGAGCTTCCACAGGCTGCCGCCGCCGACGACGAGCAGCGTGCCGCCGCCGATGAGCGCCAGCAGCGCCGGGTCCGTCAGGTGCCGCGCGCCGCCGCCGTGCCCGCTGAACACCAGCACGCCCGCGACGAGCAGGTACGTGCTCACGACGATGCCGAGCACCGCGAGCACGAAGAGCACCACGAGCCGCCCCGTGTGCTTCCGCGCGACGTCCTGGGTCTCGAAGAAGTCCATCAGCCCTCGGCCCCCGCGGGTTCGCCACCCGCGTTGCGGACACGCGGTGCGCTGCACCGCGACAGGAACACGCCGGAGCCCTCGCCGGCGCGCAGCCGATCCACGCGCTGCACGCCGATCAGAACGTGACCTTGGGCGGCGCGGCGGTCTCCTTGCTGTCGAACTCCAGCAGCGCGGCGTTCTGGCCGTGGCCGAACATGCCCGCGAACACCACCGGCGGGAAGGTCTGCTTGTAGATGTTGTAGACCGTCGCGGCGTCGTTGTAGGCCTGCCGCGCGAACGCGACCTTGTTCTCGGTGGAGGTCAGCTCCTCCTGCAGCGACATCATGTTCTGGTTGGCCTTGAGGTCCGGATAGGACTCGGCCAGCGCGAACAGCCGCCCCACCGCGCCGGTCAGCGCCTGGTCCGCGCCGGCCAGGCCCTGCATGGCGGCGGCATCGCCCGGCGAGCGCGCGGCGGCCTGCAGCCCGGTGACCGCGCGGTTGCGCGCGGTGATGACGGCCTCGAGCGTCTCGCGCTCGTGCTTCATGTAGCCCTTCGCGACCTCGACCAGATTGGGGATGAGGTCGTAGCGGCGCTTGAGCTGCACCTCGATCTGCGCGAACGCGTTCTCGAAGCGGTTCTTCAGCGTCACCAGCCGATTGAAGATGCCCACGATCCAGAGCACGAGCAGCAGCACCAGGCCGCCGATGACGATGAGCACGATGATGGCCGTGGACAAGGCTGCGCCTCCTTCAGGGTGCGGGCGACGTTAGCAGGAAGTCGCGGGACTTTTCACTCCCGCGTCCGGCCGTGGTGGCTCCGCCGCACATTGTGGCACCCGCGCCGCGCGCCGCTCGCGGCGCTGCTGTGTCGATCGCGGCGCAGCGAGAGCCTTCGGCGCGGGCCCGTCGCGGATCGGGGCGGCCCCGAAAGCCGCCTGTTTTCCGCGGCTTTCACGGCCCCTCGCGCCCCTCGCGCCTCACGCGCCGTGCAAGCGCGCCACCAGCGTGCGGAAGCGCGCGAGCGCTTCGCGATACGTCGCGACGCACGCCGCGTCCGGCTCGCTGGCCGGCCCTCCCGCGCGCACGCTGCGGCGCGCGAGCTCGTCGGGCGTGCGCTCGCGGCCGGCCAGGCGGCTCGCCGTCCACTCCGCGAGCAGCGCGGCGCCCAGCGCGGCGGCCTCCGGCTCGGCGAGCGGCGTGACCGGCGCTCCGAGCGCGTCGGCGAGGATCTGCCGCCAGAGCGCGTTGCGCGCGCCGCCGCCCACCACGGCGACGCGGGTCGTCGGCAGGCCCAGCGCCGCGAGGCGCGCGGCGCCCCACGCGAGGTTGAGCGCGACGCCCTCCAGCGCGGCGCGGTAGAGCAGGCCTGGCCGCGCCATGCCGGGGCGCAGGCCGTGCAGGCTGGCGCGCGCGTGCGGCAGGTCCGGCACGCGCTCGCCCTGCAGGTACGGGAGCAGCAGCGCGCCGTCGCAGCCGGGCGGCTCGCGCTCCGCGAGCGCCGTGAGCTCGCCGTGCGAGCGCCCCGTGAGCGCGACGATCTCCTCCGCGACGCCGGTGCAGTTCATCACGCAGAGCAGCGGCAGCCAGCCGCCGGTGCTGTCGCAGAAGGGCGCGATCGCGCCCGACGGATCGATGACGGGCCGGTCGGTGTAGCCGAAAAGCGTGCCGGAGGTCCCGAGGCTGACGACCATCGCGCCCGGCGACGTCGCGCCGCTGCCCACCGCCGCGCACATGTTGTCGCCGCCGCCGGCCGCGACCGGGATGCCCGCGCGCAGCCCGAGCAGCGCCGCGCCAGAGTCGGAGAGAAAGCCGGCGGGCTCGCCCGGCGCGAGGAGGGTCGGGAGCAAGGACCCGACGGAGCGAGCTTCGCGCGGAGCCGCGACTCCGGGAGCGCTGCTCGAGGCCGAGATCGGGCCTGCCGCTCCTGCGATCAGCGCGTCGAGCGTCGCGATCGCGCGCGCGTCCCAGCGGCGCGCGACCGGGTCGAACCAGCCGGTGCCGGAGGCGTCGCCGGCTTCCATCGTCGCGCGGCCGGTGAGCGCGAAGTTGATGACGTCGTGCGGCAGCAGCACGTGGCGCACGGCCGCCCAGGTCGCCGGCTCGTGGCGCGCGAGCCAGAGGAGCTTGCTCGCGGTGAAACCCGTGGGCACCGCACGGCCGAGCGCCGACGAAAGCTCGCCGGCCTCCGCAGCCGTCGACGTGTCGCACCACAGCTTGGCCGCGCGCAGCACCGCGCCGCGCTCGTCGAGCACCACGAGACCGTGCTGCTGCCCCGACACGCCGACGCCGGCGACGCGCGCGGCGATCGCGGCGCGGGCAGCGACACCCGTGGTGACGGGCCTGCCGGCACGCTCGCCGGCTTCGCTCGCGGCGCGCGCCGCCTCGTCGAGCACGAGCGCCGTCGCATCGCGCACCGCGGCCATCCACGTGCCGGGATGCTGCTCGGCCGCGCCGGACGGCAGACCCTCGATGAGGCCGTAGCCGACGCCTGCGCGCGCGATCACCGCGCCGGTCGCGCCATCGACGAGCAGCGTCTTGGTGCCCTGCGTGCCGACGTCGAGGCCGAGGAAGAAGGGTGTCGCGCTCACGGGATCTCCAACGCGTGCCACGCGCCGTGCTCGAAGACCTCCACGCCGTGCGAGCCGTCCGCTGCCGTGACCACGCGGTCCGGGATGCACGCGGCCTTCAGCATGATGCGCACCGTCCGGCGATCGGCCTCCGCAGCCGGCAGGCCGAGTTTTTCGAGACTCTGGCGGCGCCCTTCGATGAAGGCGTTGATCGCCGCGCCGTGCGGATTGTCGATGTGCATGCTGCCCGTGAGCGTGCCGCCGAAGCCCATGGGCTGGAATTGTCCCGGCCGCACCGTGTCGGCGAAAAGCCGGAGGACTTCCTGCGTGGCGTGCGGCTCGGCGCTCCAGGCCGTCGACGGGTCCATCGCGAGGCGACCCGTCGGATCCGCCGTGTCGAGCAATGCGGAGAGCGCGTGCACGTCGAGGCCGGCAAGGCGTTCGGGCGGCAGCCAGGCAAGCCAGTCCGAGAGGTCGGCAAGCGAGTCATCGGGCACATGGGCGAGCGCGGCGGCAACCGTCAGCTCCGGCGTCGGCAGCGCCGTGTGCGACAGCAGCGCGTCGAGACGCTCGCGCTCGGGCGATCCGGGAGCGAACACCGCCGGGCCGAGCCCGTCGAGACGCGCCCGATCGAGTGCCGCATCCGTCCGATCGGGACGTGCCGCCGGAAACACGCGCTGCAGGAATGCCAGCTCCACGGCAAGGACGTCGCGACTGCTGATCGACAGTCCTTCATGGCTCTCGCGGCGCAGAAGAGCCGTGCCACCGGAGCGCTCGACGGCGGCGCGCAAGGCCTCCGATTCATCGGGCAGCAGCAGCATGTCGTGGCGCGGCTGCACGACCAGCAGCGGCACGCGCACGCGATCGAGCACGTCGATCAGATCCACGTCGACCGCATCGCGCACGAACCACCTCGCCACGAAGAGGAGCGCGGGATTCCAGGTCATCGCGGCAAAGTTCAGGGCGACCGTTTCCGCGCGCACGGGATCGATCAGGATGACGGCGCCCGGCTGCGCGCCGTCCTGCAGCAGCGTGGCCGCCGCGAGCGTGCCGAGCGACGTGCCGCGCAGGATGACGCGGTGCTCGTCGCCGCCGGCGAGATCCACGGCACGCGTCCACGCCGCGCGGGCATCGCGTCGAAGCGTGTCCGGGCTCCGCTCGCCGTCGCTCGCGCCCACTCCCTCGTAGTCCACGACGAGCCCGGAGAGTCCGAGAGGCGCGAGCCGCGACAGCCAGCGGTGCTGCAGGCGCATCGAACCGCCGGCGGCGGACTCCGCGGGCCAGCCATCCGCCTCCGGTTGCGAGAGGCTCATGACGCGCCCGGCCTCGCATGCCGGATCGTCATGAATCGAGATGGCCCAGAGCGGGCGCGATCCATCCGTGATGGACGCCATGGATTCCAGCAGGTGCAGCATGACGGGCGCTCCCGGCGGACCGGCGATCTGCACGCCGCGCAGCATGATCCCGGGCGCAGCCGCCAGATCCACGCGCTCCGCTCCCGGCGGGAAGTCCGCGAGATCCAGGGTGCGCGAGCCGGCTTCCAGGACGACCGGCGGGACGAAGCAGCCTTTCAGGAGCAGTGCCAGAGCCAGGAGACCGAAGCCCGCGATCGCCGGCTTGCGCCGCCACACGCTGCGCTCCCGGCGCCCCGGCGCCGCCCGATCCATCAGGCGCGTGCGCCCAGCAGGTGCTCCGTGAGGAGCTGGTCAAGGCGCTCGTAGCGCAGGCCGCGCGCCGCGAGGGCATCCGGGTCCAGCGGGAGCGCGCGCAGGGCGGAGGCCTTGCGGCGCGTGAAGCCGTGCAGCAGCTCCTCCGTGGACGACGCGAGGCGCGCGTCGGCGCCGCCGGCATCCGCGATGAGCGCCTTCACCTCCGGGTCGCTGTCGAAGGCCGCGGCGCGCGCGGCGAGCAGCTTGTAGGTGCGCATGCAGCCGCGCGCGAAGTCCCACACGCCGTCCATGTCCTCGCTGCGGTAGGCGTGCGCGTCGAAGTGCCGCGGGCCGTCGTAGCGCTGATAGGCGCCCGGCGACGCGGCCCGCGCGCGCTCGGCCTGGCCGACGTGCGCGCTCGCCGTGCCCTCGAGCAGCCGCACGAGCAGGAACGCGCCCTTGAGGTCCTCGCTGCCGAAGCGCAGGTCCTGGTCGTAGCGGCCGATCTTCTGTGCGTTGAGGTCGATGTGGAAGAGCTTGCCGGCCTCCATCGCCTGCGCGACGCCGTGCGCGAAGGACAGCCCGGCCATGGTCTCGTGCGCGACCTCGGGGTTCACGCCGACCATCTCCGGCTGCGCGAGCGTCGAGATGAAGTGCAGCATGTGGCCCGTCGTGGGCAGGTAGATGTCCGCGCGCGGCTCGTTGGGCTTGGCCTCCAGCGCGAAGCGGATGCCGTAGCGCTGCTCGGTCGCGTAGCCGCACAGGAAGTCGAGCGCGTCGCGCATCCGCCCCAGCGCGGCGCGCGGATCGCGGCACGCGTCGGACTCGCTGCCCTCGCGCCCGCCCCAGAACACGAAGATCCTCGCGCCGAGCTCCGCGCCGAGGTCCAGCGCGTCCATCGTCTTGCGCAGCGCGAAGGCGCGCACGGAGGGATCGTTGCTCGTGAAGGCGCCGTCCTTGAAGACCGGATGGCTGAAGAGATTGGTGGTGGCCATCGGCACGACGAGCCCGTGATCCGACAGCGCGCCCTTGAAGTCGCGCACGATGCGCTCGCGCTCCGCGGCGCTCGCGCCGAACGGGATCAGGTCGTTGTCGTGCAGGTTGACGCCCCACGCGCCGCACGCCGCGAGCCCCGCGACGAGCGCGCACGGATCCTGCACCGGCCGCGTCGGCAGCCCGAAGGGATCGCGCCCCGGATTCCCCACGGTCCACAGCCCGAAGCTGAAGCGGTCTTCGGGCGTCGGGTCGAAGGCATCGCGCCCCGCGGCGGCGCTCGCTCCGGTCCGCGACGCCGCGCGCCGTGCGCTCGGAGTGCGCGACCTGCCGAGCGACGATGCGCTCCGTGGCTCCGGTGTGTTCGAGCTGCCGCGCGATGCGGCACGCCGTGGCTTCGGCGCATCCGAGCTGCCGCGCGATGCGGCACGCCCCGTCTTCGAGGAGTGCGGGCTGCCGCGCGGTGAAGAAGGGGAGCCAGGAGCAGGTGGGCGGCGCGGCATGCGCCGGAGACTAACCCACCGGCGGGCGCTTGCGCAGCCGCGCGGCGTTGGCGCCCGGCGCATTGCCGCCGGACGAGCCCGTGTCGGCGCCGCGCGGACCGCCGTGACTCCCTGCGGCATTGGCGGTGCCCGCCCCATTGCCGGCTCCGGCCACGCCGCCCTCGCGCGCCGCGCGCCGCGCGGCGGGCTGTTCCTTCGAGGCCCCGACGCCGGCGTCCTGGAGCTGCTCCTCCACGTCGGCCTCGGCCTGCGCGAGCGCGCGCACGGCACGCCGCACCTGCGACGACTGCCGCACGACGATGACGGCGAGCAGCAGCGCGATGAGCAGCGCCACCACGGCCGTCGCGCCGGCGAGCAGCAGCGAACGCCGCGACGCCTGCAGCTCGCCGGCCGTGCGGCTCGCGGTCTGCGCCTGCTCGAGCGCGTCCTTCTGGAGATCCTGCAGCGTGATCTGCAGCCGCGCCTGCGTGGCATTGAGCCGGTCGAGCGCGGCCGTGAGCGCCTCGCTCTGCTGCGCGGCGGCCTGCTCCGCCGGCGTCGGCGGGGTCGCGGCCGGCAGGGCGGCGTCCTGCGCGACGGCCGCGCTGCCGCCGCCCGGGTGGAGCAGGAAGTCGCCCAGGCCGGAGCAGCCCGTGGTCGCCCACGCGAGCGACACGGCGAGCAGCAGGAGCGGCAGGGTCGGGACGCGCTTCATGATCACCCCGTGTTCATCGGCAGCAGCCTGCCGCGACTGTGCATGGCAGGCGCGCAGTCTAACAGCAGGCCGGCGGCCGGTGACGGCACGCCTCGGGGAAACACGGCGCGGCGAGCCGGGGTGCGCCGTCAGCCACGCGAGCCGGGCGCGCGAGTCGGCGAGCCGAGCGCGCGAGTCGGCAGGCGCGGCGCTCGTGGAGCGGGCGCCTCAGTCCTCGCCGTCCTCGGAGATGGGGCTGCGCGGCAGCCGCTCCTCGCGGTCCGCCACGACGTAGGCCATGGCCGCCAGGCAGGCGGCGCTCAGGTTGATCTCGCGCGGCGAGACCTGCGCCAGCGTGTCGCTCTCGCTGTGGTGCAGGTCGAAGTAGCGCTGGTCGTCGGGCCGATACCCCATGACGGTGACGCCGGCGGCGCGCATCGGGTCCACGTCCGCCCCGCCGCTGCCGCCGGCCTTGATCCACGAGAGGCCCGTGTCCGCGAGCAGCGCGGCGATGTCCGACAGCGTCTCCAGAGCCGGCCCCGAGGCGCTGGTCGAGAAGCCGCGCGGCGTGAACGAGCCCGCGTCCGACTCGATCGCGAGCAGGTGGCGGTCCAGCACCGGGCGGTGGTCTTCGAAGTAGGCGTGCGCGCCGCGGCTGCCGTTCTCCTCGTTCATGAAGGCGACCACGCGGATCGTGCGGCGCGGCTTGCAGCCCGTCGCGCGGATCAGGCGCAGCGCCTCCAGGCACTGGCACACGCCGCCGCCGTCGTCGCTCGCGCCCTGGCCGACGTCCCAGCAGTCCAGGTGGCCGCCCATGACGACGACCTCGTCGGGCAGCTCGCTGCCGACGATCTCGCCCAGCACGTTGGCCGACGGCGCGTCCGGCAGCGTGCGGCAGTCCAGGCGCAGGCGCAGGCTGACGCGCTGGCCCGCGTGCAGCAGCGCGGCGAGGCGCTCGGCGCCGCACGTCGAGATCGCGGCGGTGGGCACGCGCGCGACGCCCTCCGCGTAGTGCATCGCGCCCGTGTGCGGCACGTCGTCGAGGCGCGTGGTCATGGAGCGCACGAGCGCTCCGACGCCGCCGCGCCGCGCCGCCTCGCTCGCGCCGCGGCCGCGCTGGTCCACCGCGCCGCCGTACGCCGGGAAGCTGTCGAGCAGCGAGGCGTCCATCGGCCGATTGAAGAAGAGGAGCTTGCCGGAGACCGCGTCGGCGAGCTGGTCGAGCTGCTCCCAGCTCGTGATCTCGACGACCTCCGCCGCGAGGCCGGCCTCCGCGGTGGCGACGCTGCCGCCGAGCGCGAGGATCGGGAAGCGCTCGCCGGCCAGCTCCGGCGGCGCGACGATGCTGCACTCCGCGACGTCGCCGCGCACCCAGTGCGGCACCATGCACGGCTCGAGCGTCACGTTCTCCTGGCCGTCGGCGAGCAGCGCCGCGCGCACCCACTCCACCGCGGCCGCGGCGCCGGGCGAGCCCGACAGCCGGTGCGGCGCCGTCGCGACGAGCGAGGCGAGCTTGTCGAAGGCCTGGCCGTGCAGCAGCGCTTCGCGCACGATCGCGGTGACGGCCGGCCGGTACGCCTCGATCTCCGCAGACGGCGTGCGCCCCGCCGTGTGCACGAGATCCGTGCTCGCCATGAGCTGCGCGGCCTGCGCGCCGGGCGCGGGCGCGGGCGCGGGCGTCGTCGCCGCGCCCGGCTTGCCGCCCGCGGCGACCGAAGCCTTGCCCGAAGCACCCACCTGCATCGCCGCGACGGCCGGCGTCGCGTGCGCGTCCGGTGTCGTGTGCGCCGATGCCGTGGACGGCCGAGACGCACGCATCGCCGCGGAGGGCGTGTCCGGCGACGGCGACGTGGCCGGCGCGTGGCAGGCCGTGAGCAGGACCGGGACCAGCAGGCACGCACGGGGCAGGTGGCGCATCGCGGCGACTCCTCGCGGGACGGGCGCGGAGTTTGACACACTCCGCGCCCGATCCGATCCGCTGCCGGCGAGCCGATGCCCGACGACGTTCCTCCACCGCCCGAACCCGCCGGCGCCTTCGGCGGCTTCATCGGGCCGCGCACGCTGGTGGGCCTCGTGCGCGTCGCCGCGCCGTGGTTGTTCGAGAGCGCGCCGGAGCCTGACGAGAAGGAGGGACTCCGGGCCGGAGCGCGCCTCTGCGACCTCGGCGACGACGAGCTGGGCTGGCAGCGCATCCTGCTCGCCCACGCGCGCCGGCCGGAGCTGCTCGTCGCCACGGCGATGCCCGACGCGGCCTCGCGGACGGACTACTTCGCGCTGTGCCTCGCGGCGCACTGGGCCTCGGTCGCGACCTACGTGCCCACGGACGTGGACGCCAAGATCCGCCACGCGCTGTGGTTCGAGGACCAGCCGCCGGAGGAGCTGGCGCGCATGGCGCAGCTCGCGCTCGCGCTGTCGCGCTGGGACATCCGCGGCATCAGCGCGCGCTGGGTGGACGCCGCGGCTCTGCCCGGTGCGGCGGGTTCGGCGCACACCATCTCCGGCCACGACGGCGAGCGGCTGTCCGTGCTGTGCGGCGGCATGCTCGGCCTGCTCGCGGCGGGCGACGCGGCGGGCGCGGAGCGCTTCGAGCACGAGGTCGACGGCGAGCTGTCGCGCGAGGCGGCGGCCTTCCACGCCTGCGCGGCGCAGCCGGGGCGCGAGCTGGAGCTGCTGCGGCTCGCGGCGATCCTCACGCACAATGCCGGCGACGTGATGCAGGGGCTCGGCGCGAAGAGCGGCAAGCGCGTCGGCGCTGCGCAGAAGGACCGCTACGGCGAGCTCGCGCGCAGCGGGCCGGCGCTCGTCGGCGGCGTCGTCGCTGCGGGCGCCGGCGGGACGCCCCACGCGCGTGCCGGTGAGCCGTCCGTCGCGCGCGCCGGCGCGCCGCCCGACGCGCGCATCGCCGGCGGTCGCGGCAAGGCGCGCTATGGCGGCGCCTTCGTGCAGGCGGCGGCGATCTACCGCGAGCTGCTCGCGTCCGAGGGCCACCGCCACTATCCGCTGCGCGACGCGCGCTGCCTGCGCAGCAGCGCGGAGCTGCTGCTCCCGCTGGGCCCGTGCCTCGACGACTGGGGCGCGCGCATCGCCACGCACCCGTCGCTGTCGCTCGCGGACCGCGCCGAGGTCGTCGCCGCGCTCGTGCACGGCTGCAAGCGCGTGCCCGGCCAGCAGGGTTACGACCGCGCGCTGGCCGGCTTCGATCTCGCGCACAAGGGCGGCGTCGAGGCCGACGCGATCACCGATCTGCTGCCCGCCGCGCTGCGCCGCGAGCTGCAGTCCTCCGAGCGCCGCCGCGCGCGCGCCGTGCGGCGCGGCTCGTTCGAGAGCAGCCTCGCGAAGGCCGCGCGGCGGATCCTGGCCGGCAGGTGAGAGCCGGCCCCGGCCATGCTGGCCGACAAGGTGACCGACCTGGACAACGGACTGCGCGTCACCTTCGCGTCGCGGCCCGGGCTCCTCGCGGACCTCGCGCAGATGATGGAGCAGGAGCGCGGCTGCTGCCGCTTCCTTCGCTTCCGGATCACCGCGGAGCCCGCCGCCGGCGAGATCGTCCTTGACGTGACGGGCTCCCCCGGGACGCGCGAGATGCTCCGCGCACTCTGACAGCGTCCCCGCGGCAGTCCAGCGCGACCGCCGCACCGGGCTCCAGGCGGCACGTCTCGCGAAACCGTGCAGGCGTCGGGCGTAACGCCGGGACAGCCCATCCGTCCTTCCCTCAGCGATGCGCCGGGAAGGTCCCGGCCGGCTGCGCTCGTCGCTCTCTCGCATGGCGATGATCAGCTTGACAAGCGTTACCTCCCACGGTAACAGTTGCGATGTCGAAGATCCGGAGAGCGGGTTACGTCTTCCTCACCTGGAAAGGTGACCACCGCCCGAGGCATGTCCACGTCTACTTCCGGAGAGTGCTGCTCGTGAAATGGAACCTCGAGGAAGGCCGGGTCATGAGCGGGCGCGCCAGCAGACGGGTCCGGCGGGCCATCGAGCAACTTGTCGCAGAGGGTCGGCTGTGAAGATCCGCAGTGTGCGCGCCAACAATCGCAGCAGGTCGTTCGAGGTCGAGACGCGCAAGGGCGTGCTGCGCTTTCCCTACGCGAAGGTCTCGCCAAGGCCGACGGTCAAGGACCGTATCGCCCGCGTGTTCGTGGATCCGGAGCTGGGGCGCGAGGCCTTCACGTACGAGCTGGCGTCGGGGCGGGAGGGCTCGATTCATGTGGATACGGTTCTCCAGGAGCACGAGGATCCCGAACTCATGGCAGACCTGCTCACGCACGAGCTGACGCTGGAAGCGCAACGGCGCATGGAGACGACAGACCTCTCCCACCGCGAGATCTGCCGGCGACTCGGTACCTCTCCCGCGCAGCTCTACCGCGTGCTCGACACGGGCAACAGCCGCAGGTCGCTGCGGCAGGTGATCGAGCTGCTCGGAGTGCTCGGGTGTCGAGTGGAGTTGCGGACACGCGACAAGGCCGCTCGAGCCCGGTCCGCCGCGATGCGCCGAAGCCGCTGAGAATGGCGGCCTTCCCGGGGGACTCGAGCCACTCCGGCAGCACGATGTATTGCGACCTCCGGCGTGTTTGTGCAAGAGCCTCTTGCACAGATGCGCGGCTCTGGCAGGCTGGCTACCCCCAGTTCTCCCACTCGGTGTTCGCGGCGGCGAGCTCCTGCTCGACGGCGGCGAGGCGCTGGCCCGTGGCTTTCAGCTTGTCGGGGGCGAGGTAGACCTCGGGGCTCGCGACCTTCGCGTGCAGCTCCTTGCGCTCCTTCTCCAGCGCCATGATCTTCTGCTCGAGCTGCTTGAAGCGGAACGGGTTGCGCACGCGCTCGGGGCCGGAGTTCGACGCGACAGCCTTCGCGCCGGTCACCGGCTTGGCGCCGGCGGCGCCGGCGTCCCGCGACGTGTCCGCATCCGAGGATGACTTCCCGCCCTTCGTGGCGGCGGACTTCTTCTGCGCGGACTTCGACGCGTCGGCCTTGTCCGATGCGGCCCCGACTCCCGACGCCGCGCCCTGCGCCGCCGGCCGCGGGCCGTCCTCCTTGCGCTGGACCTGGCGCTCGCCGCGCTCGCGGAGCACGCGCGCGTGCCACTCGCTGTAGTTGCCGAGCACCAGGCGCACGCGGCGCGGCGGGATCCTGGCGGCGGCGCGCGCGGCGGCGGCCACGCTGGCGGCATCGGCGCCCGCGGGCGGCTCGCCCGGGTCCACCGGGTCGTCCTCGTTGCCCACCTCGAGGATGTGCGTGCACAGGCCGTCGAGGAAGGCGCGGTCGTGGCTCACGAAGAGCATCGCGCCCGTGAATTCCGAGAGCGCCTCCTCCAGCGCGGTGCGGCCCGGCAGGTCGAGGTGGTTGGTCGGCTCGTCGAGCGCGAGCCACGTCGGCCCGTTGAGCACCAGCTTGGCCAGCGACAGGCGCGCGCGCTCGCCGCCCGAGAGCATCGGCACGCTCTTCTCGACGTCGTCGCCGCGGAACAGGAAGCGCGCGAGCCAGCTCCGCACGTCGCCGTCCACCATGAGCGGGTGGTCGCGGCGGATCTCGGTCATCGGCGTGCCGTCGTGCAGCAGGCCGGCGGTCTCCTGGTCGTAGTAGCCGCACGCGGCCTTGTGCCCGCTGCGCAGCTCGCCCGACAGCGGCGCCAGCTTGCCCGCGAGGATCTTGAGCAGCGTCGTCTTGCCCGCGCCGTTGCGCCCGACGATGCCGATGCGCATCCCCTTGTCCACGCGCAGGTCGACGTTCGCGAACAGCGCGCGCGGGGGAGCGGACGGTCCGCGCGCGCCGGTCGCGGGAGCGTCGGACGGCGTCGCGCCGCGAGCGGGTGCGCCCGGCGCGGGAGCCGCGGAGTCCGCCGTCGCGCCGCGGCCCGAGCCCGACGCGTAGCCGCCGGAGATCCCGCGCGCCTCGAGGACCAGCTCGCCGCCCTCGGCGGCGGGCGGCAGGCGGATCACCGGCGCGCGCACGTCATGGCGCGGCTCGGGGAGGCGCTTGAGGCTCGCGAGGCGCGTGCGGCGCCCGCGCGCCTCGGCCGTGCGCTGGCCGCCCATGTACTTGCGGATGAACGCATCTTCCTTGCGGATGTACTCCTGCTGCTCGTCGTACGCGCGGCGCTCGGAGAGGTAGCGCTCGGCGCGCAGGCGCAGGTACTTGGTGTAGCCGCCGGGGTAGCGCGAGAGCAGCCCGTGCTCCAGCTCCACGATCGCGTCCACCGACGTGTCGAGCAGCCGCCGGTCGTGGCTCACGATGAGCACGCTGCCCGGCAGCGTGCGCAGGTACTCCTCGATCCACTCGATGCCGTGCAGGTCCAGGTGATTGGTCGGCTCGTCCAGGATGAGCAGGTCGTGCCCGCCGACGAGCGCGGCCGCGAGCGCCGTGCGGCTCTTCTCGCCGCCCGAGAGCGTGGCCGCCTGCCGGTCCCACAGCCCGGGCGCGAGGCCGACGCCGGCCAGCACCTGCTCCACGCGGTTCTCCACGTGCCAGCCGCCGAGCGTCTCGATGAGGTGCCCGAGGCGGTCCTGCTCCTCGATGAGCTTGAGCATGCCGTCCTCGTCGAGCGCCTGGTCGCCGCGGTCCTCGTGCGTGCCGTGCGAGAGCAGCTCGGAGATGCGGTGGTGCTCCGCGAGCGCCGCGAGCAGCTCCGCGAGTCCCGAGCCGACGTGCTGGCGCACGGTCACGCCGCGCGGGAACTCCGGCCGCTGCGGCACGTACCCGAGCCGCGCGCCGCGCTGCAGCGCGACGGTGCCGCTGTCGGTCTCGTCCTCGCCGATGATGAGCTTGAGCAGCGTGGACTTGCCCGCGCCGTTCGGACCCACCAGGCCGATCTTCTCGCCGGGGTCGATCTGCAGCGACGCGCCCTCGAGCAGGTCGCGGCCCGGCCAGTGCTTGTGGACATTGTTGAGGACGAGGAGAGTCACGGGGCCGCAGAGCTTAGCGAGTGCGCCGCGCTCAGGCACCACGCGGCGTCACGGCCCGTTCCCCGCGTGCAGGAAGACCTCGCGCGTCTCGCCGGCAGCGAGCGTCGCCACCTGGGCCGTGGGGTGGCGTTCGTCGAGAGTTTCCGCGAGCTCCCAGTCACCGGTCTGCGGGTCCGACACCACCGCCAGGCGATAGCGGCCCTGCGGGAGTTCCACGGCCGAGGCCTCGCCGGCGATGCTGGGGATCAGCTTGACGAGGCGGTCCGAGCCTTCGGGTGCCGGATCGAGACACCACACCAGGACCTCCGCGTCCACGAACACTCCGCCCGGACCCTGCACTCTCGCAACGAGCGTCGCGGAAGGCTGCAACTCGATCGTCCGGCCTTCCAGGATCTGGTCCTTCGAGACGAACACCGTGTCGCACTCGTGCTGGAAGTAGCCGGCAGCGCTGGCCACCAGGTTCACGATCCCGGCTCCCACGCGCGGCAGGACGAAGACGCCTTGCGCATCCGCAGTCACCGCCTGGGCGTTGACGAGGCCCACCTTCGCCCCGGGAATCGGCCTTCCGGAGAGAGCATCCAGCACGATGCCCTCCAGGCGCGCCGTTCCGAGGTGCAACTCGACGGTGAGTTCCGTGTCCCGCACGAGGGTGACGCCTCCGATCTCGCTCACGCAGCCATCCGGCGTCACGGCGCGCAGCAGGATCGCGCCCGCTTCATCGAGCTCGAAACGTGACTCGCCCCGAGCGTCCGTTGCGGGCAAGCCGCTGTCGATGTTCACGTCCGTCGACATGCCGCGCTGCGGCACATCCGACGGCGCACCCTTCCAGAGGACCCTCGCGCCGGGCACGGGTTGAGCCCCATCGAGCACGCGCACCCGGAGGCGCGGCGGTGCGGCCACCATGAGCTGCACGGAACTGACTTCTCCGGCCACCACATGGACGGCGCTGCGCGAGCCGGGCGGCCCGCGGAGCACGTAGTTGCCGGGCTTCAGACCCGCCACGCGAAAGCAGCACGCCGAGTCCAGCCCGATCGACGGTCCGGGCAGGTCGCGGGTCGAAACGTCCGGGTCGTCGGATTCCTGCGGGACGAGCTTGATGGGCCACTTCCGGATGCCCGCCGGACAGGCGCCGTCGGAGCCGCGGGCGCAGCCCTCGACGGCTCCGCTCCGCTGCACCTCGATCAGCATGCCCTCGTGGATCTCGCCAGCGGCGAGGGTCAACACGGTCGCCCCCGCTTCGGCCACCGCGTCGCCGAACGGCCAGATGAACCAGTCGCCGGAGCTCAGGTCATCGACCGCGAAGTGGCCGGTCTCGTCCGCGCCCACCTCGCGCACCTGCCACGTCTGGTCATCCGAGTGGTTCACGCGGAAGCGCACCGTGACGCCCGCCATCTTCGCGCCGCGCTCATCGACGACCTCGCCTTCGACTCGCGCTCCACGCTCCAGCACGACGTGCACGTGCGGCGGCGCCGCAGCCGCGACACCGAGAGGGCAACCCTCGTGTTCGAACGCCTCCTGCTGCTCCGCGAGCACCTCCGCGGACACCCGTCGCGTCCCGAAGCCGGGCGCCTCCACGCAGAGGATGAGGCGTGGTCCGGCGTGCCGGTCCAGCGTGAAGCGTCCGGGATCCGACGGCCGCACGGTGCAGGCCCTGGACACGTCGGTGCCCGGCGGCTCCGTCTCTCCGCGCATCCTCGCCGGCACCGGTTCGCCGTCCCCGTTCGAGACGCTGACTCGGACGCGCGCTGCAGGAACGGGTTGGCGTGCTTCGTTCTCCACGAACACGTCCAGCTCCGCCGGCTCGCCCTGCTCAGGCGGCGGCACGAGCTGCAGCTCCAGAGTCTCGAGACCCGGCCAGGCGCCGCCGCAGGCATCCGTGCGCCCCGCCGCCGCGCTGGCGGCCACCAGGTGCTCAGCGTTGGAGAGGCCGCGAATCACGTACAGGCCGTCGCCCAGGCCACGGGCCCAACGCGCGTCCTCCCAATTGTCGTCACGCGGGCGGGTCATCAGGTCCTCGATCGACGTCGTGCTGTAGTAGGAAGCCCGCGAGGGAAAGGCCACCACGCTGGCGTCGTCCACCACGTGCCTCTGGTCGTCGCGCACCAGGACTTGCAACGAGAAGCCATCCTCGGCGAGCAGATCGGGAAGCTGCCGGCCCGCGACGACCGTCGGCGAATCGATGCCCACCTTGGTGGCCCGCCACGCGTCGGCGCACAGGATGACCTCCCAGTGGCCTGGCCATGCGCCGTGGAAGCCGTACATGCCGTCCGCCCCGGTGACGGCGTAACGCAGGGTCTCGGGAAGCTCCCTCCACGAACTGAACCCGAAGCGCGACGTGACGTCCGCTGCCACATCGATGTCGAGCCGCACGCGGGCGCCGCCGACCGGCTTCCCGGTCGCATCGACGACCCTGCCGCTCACGAGCCCGCCCTGCGGCACCCTCAGCGTGCCGACATCGCAGTCGGTGACGTCCTTGTCGGTGCACTCGACCAGCAGCGCGGCGCAGCGCGGATCGTCCACCAGGACGCTCGGCCTCGAGGGCTGCCCGTCCCACCACCAGCGCGTGCCCGGGCCGGACAGGCCGCGGTGCGTCTGCAGATCGAAGCGGCCATCGGTGCCCGTGCTCGTCGACCGTCCGAGCTCCGATGTGCGGCCGGTGGCCTCCTGCACGACCTGGCGCGTGATCGCATCGGGGACGAGCACGACCGTCACGCCGGCCCACGGCGCGCCGTGGTCGTCGACGACTCGCCCGTGCACGTGGAACCGGTCGGTCCACGCGGCGGGAACGCCTGCGAAGTACGGATCGTCGAGGATCCCGTCGGCCACCGGGGATCCGGCCTGGCTGCGTTCGTCCACGGCCTGGCTGAGCGGCGCGGGTTGGAGCTCGAACGCGTCGTGCCTCGCGCGCGACTCGCCGCCGCCTGCGGGCGGCCGCGACATGACGGCGACCAGTGCCTGTGCGTCGTTCTCCGAGGAGCTGAGGCAGAGCGCCACGACGATCACGACCGCGAGCGGGATGCCGATGAGCAGCGCGAGGTGCAGGCGCGAGCGCATCTCCCTGCGCGGGACAGGCTTCATGGCGCTCATGCGATGACGTCCTCACCCTCCCGGAGCGCCGCAGACTCTACGTCTCCAGGCGCCATCGGCAAGCGCAGCGCGGGCCCGGCGTCGGTCCGGCGTCGATCCGGCGTCGGCCCGGCGTCGGTCCGGCGTCGGTCCGGCCTGGTGCGCCGAGCCCGGGATCCAGCGCGCGCCCCATCACCTCCGCGTCGGGACGACCAGCTCGACTTCGAACGCGGTGCCGGAGGTCAGGCTCACGCGCGTTTCTCCGCTGCGGCTGCCGTCCGGAGCCACGGCCCAGAAGGCGAGGTCGCCGCCATAGGGGAGCGACTGCTCGAAGCGCCCGTCGACGCCGGTGATCACCGGGTCCGTGGCCGGACCGCGAGCGTGCCGCCAGGCGAAGACGCACGGCGCCCACGCGACGAAGCTCCTGTGCTCCACCATGGCGCCGGCCACCGGACGTCCGTCGGCCACCACCCGGCCGCGCACGATCGCCCGGCGCGGGACGACGAAGTCCACCACCGCCGTCTCGCCCTCGCCCACCTCGGCGACGGCGACCGTGCCGATCACCGTCTCGAGCTTCCCGCTGCCAGGCGGCGGATCCGGCCATGCGTGATGGTCACGCGATGCGGGCAGCGCGGGTGACGCGAACAGCGCATCCAGCGCCGCGCGATCCGCGCGATCCGCACCCTCCACGCCCTCGGCGCCGCGCGCGCGACCCGCACCGTGCGCGCCGCCTCGAGCGGTCCACACGGCGGTGAGCAGCGGAAGCAGGGCCAGCGCCGTCGCGCCGGCGGTCACCACGAGCAAGCTGGCTCGCAAACGCTTCAGGCCAATCACGACGTGCCTCGTCTCCCGTTCCGCGAGGGTCTGCGCGGACGTCAGACGGCCGGCGACGACGCGTTGTTCCCGGACGTCCGGGTGCGCAGATGGAGACGTGCGGCACGCGCGCCGCCCGGTCCATCCGCCTCACGGCTGCTGGCCGACGCGCAGCACGACCTCGCGCGTCTCGCCGGCCGCGAGGCTCACCGCCACGAAGCCCGCGAGGTCCGGCGTGTCGTCCGGCGCGGCGCGGATCCCGACCCGATAGGCGGCCGGCGGCAGGTCCTGCAGCGCCACGTGCCCGTGCCACGCGCCCGCGTCCGTGTTGGGCCCGGCCTGCGCGCCCGCGGCATCGACCGGCACCGCCACGACGACGACGCGGGCGTGGATCGGCTGGCCATTCGGCCCGACGACGGTGACGTCGATCCGCCCCGCGCGCGTCAGCGCCGCGAGCACGCCGGAGACCACCTGGTCCGCCGCGAGTTCGATGCGCGGCAGCTCCTGCGCGACGTGCCCCGTCGCCTGCGCCTTCAGCGCGTAGCTCCCCGCCTCCAGGAAGTCCGCGACGAAGTGGCCGTGCTCGTCCGCCGTCACGGCGCCCTGCTCCGTGAGGACCTGCGCACCCGCGAGCGGCTCGCGGGTGACCGCATCGATCACGTCACCCTCGATGCGGCCGGCGGGCAGGTGCAGCTCCACCGCGCTCGCCTCGCCCTCCGGGCCCACGTCGATCAGCACCTCGGGACCGGCCACGCCGGAGTCCGCCTGCGCCCACACCGCGGAGCGGCCCGCAACGAGCAGCGGCAGCGTGAAGCGTCCGTCGGCATCGGTGCGCACTGTCTCCGTCTCGACGCCGGCGGCCGAGGCGCGTTCCTCGCCGCCTGAGTCCGAGCGGCGCCACGCGACGACGTCGGAGTGGACCTGCACGCCCGGCGCAGGCCTGCCGCCCGCGACCACGCGACCGCGCACCACCGGTGGCCTCGGCGCCACCAGTTCCAGCACCGTCGTCTCGCCGCTGGCCACCTCCGCGCGCACGGGATCCAGCAGCGGCGCGCTCACGAGGTAGCTGCCGGGCGCCAGGTCCTCCGCGTGGAAGCTGCCGTCGCTGCCGAGCGCGACGTGCCGGTCGGCGTCGACGCTGTCCTCTGCGGCGTCGATGGTCACCACGTGCTGCCAGTCCCAGGCCGGGCCCAGCACCGGCACGGAGCCGTCGCGGTGGTGCCAGGTCCCGCGCAGCGCGCCGCGGCGCGTGACGGTGAGCACGAGATCGGTGCGGTGCTCGCCCTCGGCGAGTTGCAGCGGCGCGGGGCTCGCCTGGCACGTGTCGCCGCCCGACACCGCCGCGGTCCACGCGCCGGCGCGCAGCGCGCCGCAGGAGAAGCGGCCCTCGCCGTCGGTCACGGCCTGCGAGCGCAGCTCGAACGCCGCGCCCACCTCGCCGGGCGAAAGGATGACTGCGAGACCGGGCATCGGCGTGCCCTCCGCGTCGACCACGCGCCCCTCGACGCGCGCTTCGGGCGCGACCTCGATGCGCTGCGGCGTCGTGGCATCCCCTGGCGGCGAAGGGATCTCGGCGGGCGCGGGCGCGGCTCCCTCGGGTGGCGGCTGCAGCGCGGCGATCGCACTCGTGGCGTCCGCGGACGGCGGCTGCAGCGTGGCGGTCGTGGTCGCGAAGCCGCGCGCCATGACCAGCACCTGCACGCGCAGCGGGCCGACGCCGGAGATCGTGAAGGTACCGGGGCTGTCGTCGTCCACCGGGAGGCGCACGCCAGGGTAGACATCCGGCCGGCTCATCGTGGCGCGCACGAAGGCGCCGTCGATCGGCGCGCCGGCACGATCGACGACCTGCACCGCGATGTCGCCGTCGCGCGCGTACTGCCGGTCGGGCTGCAGGCTCAGCGTGACGTCCCCGCTGTCCGGCCAGAGATCGCGCAGCAGCACGGGCCGGAAGCCGTCGGCGCCCGCGAGAAGCGCGAACGACGCGTTCTGCAGGCCGTCGATCCGGAAGCGGCCGTCGGCGCCGGTCACTGCGCCGGTGTTGCGCCACTGCACGATGAGGCCCGGCGCGCCGCGGCCGTCGCCGCGCAGCGAGAACCAGCCCGCGGCCAGGCGCGCGGGATCGCCGACGGCCCAGTGATCCGCTGGCAGCGCGAAGACGCGCGCGCCGGCCATCGGCTTCCCGTCCGCCGACAGGACCGTGCCGCTCACGGCGCCGCCGCGCTCGGCGACGAGATCCGGCGCGTGCACGCGGAGATCCGGCGCCTGCGCGCGCCCGCCGGCCGGCCACGGCGGCACGACCTCGGCCTTCAGCCAGCCCGGCGTCTCCAGCGTGAGCCAGCCGCTACCGGGCCACACGCTGCGGATCGTGTAGCTGCCGTCGGCGCCCGTGGTGGCGACGCGCAGCGCCGCCGG
>Ga0193753_10000325_pt1 | contig 47110 bp, 40 predicted proteins | sample H1c2metaG_FD_144925 | JGI IMG/M metagenome (GOLD analysis project Ga0193753, IMG submission 144925) | Soil microbial communities from a riparian zone of the East river system, Colorado, United States - H1c2 | ecosystem: Environmental > Terrestrial > Soil > Riparian zone | place: USA: East...
CAATCGCCATTGGGTGGGATCGCCGATCTTGAAACCAGAGAGGCCCTGGAAGAATAAGATCTTGCCCATTTCCCCTGCATTCCTCATCCGGACCACCTCGAGGGTTTTCGGCTCGAAGTGCATGCGATAGCCGACGAGGAGTTTCACTTTTGCTTTCTTACATGCGTCTACCATTTCCTGTCCCTCCCTGGCATTAAGCGCCATCGGCTTCTCGGAGATGGCATGTTTGCCTGCCTTTGCCACGCGAATTATCTGGTCGTGGTGCAATGCATTAGGCGTGATTACATAGACCGCATCGATATCGGGATTGTCCTTGATGGCATCGAAATTTTCGTAGTTGTAACAATTCTTCGCGGGAATGCCATACTTCGCCTGCCAATCCTTGATCTTCGATGGTGTTCCACTGATCACACCCACGAGCTTGGCCCGTGTGCTGGTCTGCATGGCTTCCGCTACCCGTGTGCCATAGCTGCCGAGACCCATGATGGCTACGCGGAGTATCGGTCCGTCATAGACTGCTCGCTTTTTTTCTGGCAATGTCTCCGGTTTATCCGCTGGAAAAAACGGGATGATGATGGTGGAGGCGGCCAGTTTTTGAAGGAAATCGCGACGAGAGCTCATGGGAATGGTTTTGAGGGTGAATCCCAAATATCAATCAAGTCAAAATTAAAAATTCAAAAGTCAAAAACCTCATTCGAAGAGTGTAACAATCTAATAAATCACTTCTGCTGAGGCCTTATTGCTAATCCCAGATTCCCACCGGCAGGCAGGTTGAGACAAAACTATCGATTAGGATATCGGATAAGATTGAACGTTTCGGGTTCAATTTCAATAAATTGTCAATTCAACAATTATCTGTTCTAAAATTATCCATTTTACACATATTCTACTCATTTTTTTTAATATTTAGGTTCCGGAGCGGTGGCGGAAATCTGGGAGTGGGAATAAGACCTCAGCAGAAGTGATTTATTGGATTGTTACACTCTTCGAATGAGGTTTTTGAATTTTGACTTTTGAATTTTGACTTGATTGACGACTCACGATTCACGTTATTCACGATTCACGTTCACTCCCCCCTTCCACACCTCCTCTATCCCCCTTGTCTTCCTGATATCATTGCTTGGATCCCCGCTGAGAATAATGAAGTCCGCGCTCTTTCCCTGCTCGAGCGTGCCATACCTTTCATTTATGTGGAGAAGCGTGGCGGCATTCCTTGTGCCGGCAACGATGGCTTCGAGCGGGGTCAATCCTGCCTGTACCATCAGTTCCAGTTCCAGGTGTTCTGAAAATCCCTGTGCCCTGATGGGAGTGGCGCCGGAGTCGGTTCCCAGGGATACGGGAATACCGGCGGCGAATATCCGTTGGAGGTTTCGCAGGGCCGTTTGGAATGCCTTCTCATTCTTTTCGAATACCGGCGAGTTCTTTATTCCATTGATGTAACTCTCGCTGGTGATCATGTCATAGACACCGGGTTCGAGTGATGTCTTGAAGAAAGGATCGTCTATCCATTCGGGTTGGCGTGCGTAGATGAAAGCGAACTCATCGAGCGAAAGCGTAGGAATATAGGATGTTCCTTTTTGTTTCATATCCAGGAGCAGCTGATCATCGATGTCCTTGTCGCGAATGCTGTGCGCAATGATGTCGACACCGGCGGCTAGAAGTTTTTGGGCGTCCTCCAGGTAGTAGAGATGACTTGCTACCCGCATGCCGTATTGATGTGCGCGCGAGATGATCGCCTCGTATACCTCCGGTTTCATCTTCGGTGATGTACCGTTGAAATCGTCGACCCATATTTTTACGATATCGATGCCGAGCGCATGAAGTGAATCCACCTCTTGCATGGCCTCTTCCGCATTTTCCGGGCGGTTGACGAGATCCATTGCAGAGGCTACCGAGGGACCGCCTTGCGGTACACCGAACCCGAAGCCTGCAGAATACATCCTGGCGCCGGGGAGAAGGCCTTTCATCGAGGAGTCGAGGAGGCCGGAGAAGATGAGTGGCCGGTCGGTGCCCATCACCATGACGGCACTCACGCCGTAGTCGTTATACTTCTTCAATTGACGGAGGATATTCTCGCGTGTGTAATTCGTGCCCGTGGTAGTCGTTCCTTTCAATGTGCCAACATGTGTATGTGCGCTGATAAGGGCGGGCATGATGGTCTTTCCTTCCAGGTTGATGACCCGCGCGTCTTTGTCTGGAAGATCCTTCCCGATCCCGGCTATGCTGTCGCCGGATATGCGCATGTCGATGTGCTGCATGGGCGATTGGCCGGTGCCATCGATGAGGGTGAAATTCCTGAAGAGGATATCCTGTGACTGCGCGGTTAAACGGGTAGAAGAGATGAGCAGGCAAACGAAAAAGAGAATGAATTTTTGCATGCGAAAGATTTGGATAAAGTTCCGCATTTTTTTGCTGCTCACAAAGATGATAAAGGCCCAAAGAGCAAGACGTATTCATAGAGGTGCAGCAATATTCCTGTAGACATGGTCAACCGCACTGGCCTGAATTTTGATCTTCAGCTCCTAAATCATTAATTTCGATAATGTCAAATCTGAAAATCAGCATACCACACCAGCTATCGAGTGAGGAAGCGCTTACACGGGTAAAGAAACTGTTTAGCAATCTCAAAGAAGAACAAAAAGATAAACTCAAGGATGTAAAGGAAGACTGGAACGGCAATTCCGGGAATTTCAGTTTCTCCGCACAGGGCTTCGACCTCTCGGGACTCATACAGGTCAACCCCTCCAGCGTCGACTTCGACGCGAAACTTCCACTGGCCCTCTCATTCTTTAAGGGAAAGATCAGTGAGGTGATTAGAGAGAAGGCAGAAGCATTGTTGAGGTGAATTGGGGGTTGGTGATTTAGGGAAGAGCCAGGCAGGAAGTGATGTTGGCACAGACGACCAATATGATTGGCGCACATTGCAAACCCACGTGATGTTTGCCCCTAGGCAAGGGTGACGATTCACATCTCACGTTACATGTTACCTCCTTTTAATGCCGGGCATTGCCCGGCTTTTTCATATGAGTACTTTTTTTTCCTCACCTGCCCATTTCATTACCGCCCTTTTCCCTTTGTCGAAATGGCCGGAGTTTTGATATTGATCAATAGAAAGATTGGAAGATTATGAAAGATATTTTGAAAAAAAATAACATTATGATAGCTATGTTATCGATGGAATTCGAATACAGGGAAAAATTGTACGCTGCCCTTGTCCGGGTGAAAAAAATAAATGACAATATCGAGTATCATCTGACTATCATGAATGGCGATCTTGAAAAACTACTCTACGGCTGGCATATCTTTAAAGAAGAGCAGGGCAGGTTCGTCCCTTGCCGTGCGGCGGAAAAGGGAGAAACGGCGGCATTGCAGTCTACGGTTTGCAACGGGCTTCACGTGATGAGTGATAGGGACGTAGTGATAAGGAATTAGTAATTGGGAATTAGGAATTAGTCTTCATTCGAGGATTCACTTCATGCCTCGTTTATGTTTGTCCTTTCCGTTTTTCCACCTTCATAGCCAAGTTTGCTGCGAGGAAAGATAATTTCCAAATTGAAATCAATTTTCGAATGAAGACTAATTCCCTATTCCTAATCCCTCATTCCTCATCCCTCGCAGCAGGAAGGCTGAAACAAAACATCGACCCTTCTCCCTCATTGCTCTCAATATCCATCGACCCGCCATGCCTCTTCACGATCTCCGAGGCAATGTATAATCCGAGGCCAAGGCCTGGAAATGTCTGCACTTTCGGATTATTGGAACGATAGAACCGGTTAAAGACCCTGTCCTTCGTATCAATAGACATTCCAATGCCGCGGTCCCTGACACAAACCCTGACACCATTTTCAGTCTCTCCCGATGTAATAATGATCTCTTCATTGTTCGGAGAATATTTAACGGCATTGGAGATCAGGTTGGTCACTACCTGCCCGATCCGTTCTCTATCCGCGGTGAGCATTCTCAATTTTTCCAGCTTCAATATGATCTTATGTTTCGGACTCACCTGGCGCATGTCTTCCACCCGCTCGATGATCAGTTCATTGAGATCGAAGTTATCGGGCTGAAGGATCAACTGCCCTTCCGAGATCTTCGTCGTATCCAGGAGATCGCGCATCAGGGTTGTCAACCTGTCGATCTGTTTATCCAGTTTGCCCATCAGTTCCGCACTGTATAGGTCCTTTGCATCGATGAACATATCCTGCAACATCTCCGCATAGGCCTTGATGCTTGTTACGGGTGTCTTCAGCTCATGACTCGCAATACCGATGAATTCATCCTTCTGCTGCTCCATGATCTTCTGCGTCGTCATGTCGCGTGCTATCTTCACGAAGCCATCCGATCCCTGGCGAAGGCGGTTCATCACACCCGACACATAAAAGCGGGTGCCGTCCTTTCGTAAGTGCCAGCGTTCGTCCTCCGCTCTTCCGAGTTTCGCCGCCGTTTTTATTTCCAACTCATGTGCCTTCACTTTCCTGTCCTCCGGTGTGAAGATCGGTTCCATTGTCTGTCCCACGATCTCCTCGGGAGCATAGCCGAACATTTTCTGCGCGCCAGGGTTCCACCCTGTGATCACGCCCTCCGGATCAGTGATGATGATCGCAAAATCGGCGACGCTCTCCATTACCGTATGAAGGTGCTCCACGCTCTGCCGGAGTTTCTGTTCGGAATTGGTCCGCTGCAGCGCCGTATGTGTCCTTGCGGCTACCTCCCTGCCAAGTACGATATCCGCTTCGCTCCAGCGTCTTGCCTTCGTGTCGGCAATGGAAAGAAAGGCATGCAGCCGGTCATCTTTAATAACAGGAATATGAAGGAATGTCTTTATATCCGCCAACGCTTCGGGTGGCAGCGTGGACGGGATCAGCGGCCATTTACCAATGGGTTTGTCTTCGACGATAAGAGAATTTCCCGCGCTGAGTGCAAGAACCGACTTGTCGTTCACGTTGAAAGGGATCCGCTCGCTGTAGTTTTTTACGGGTGCATCCGACCGAAGCAAATCTGAACAGGCCCATTCCATTTTTTCATCGAGATCGGTATAGCTGGCTGTCGCTACATCGAGGCGTCGCGCAAGGGCGCCGAGCGCATCATAGATAATATCGCGCGGGTTGATGAGACTGCGTAGATGATCCCCCAGTTCGAGGAGGAAGGTCTGCCGGCCTTCGTTTTCCCGGAGAGCATTCTCTGCATGCTTTAGCTTGGTGATATTGACGAAGGTGAGAACGAGACCCATCACCCTGTCCTTTATGGTTCGATAAGGAAGTAATTGCATCATGAATACGCGGCCGTCCACCGTTGCCACTTCCCGCTGTATTTTCTGCGATTGATCGATAACCATCTCCGCATCGGCGAGGACATTCACGTCGAGGAGTTTATGAGAAATATCCGAAAGAGGACGCCCGATATCGTATGGGATCAGGTTGAAGAGTTGTTTCGCTGCCGGGGTAAAAAGATTGATGCGGAAATTGCGGTCGAGAAAAATAGTGCCTATATCCGTCGCATTGATCAGGTTCTGCCAGTCATCATTCGATTGGGACAGCTCCTCTATTTTTACCTTGAGTTCCTGGTTTACGGTAATGAGCTCCTCGTTGATCGACTGAAGTTCTTCTTTACTCGTCTCCAACTCCTCGGCGGCAGAGCGGAGTTCCTCGTTCATGGCCTGCAGTTCCTCATTGGAGGCCTTGAGTTCCTCTGCCTGCACCTCGTATTGTTCAACGGCGCTTCGGAGTTGGGACTTCGAGCGGACCAATTCATCTTCGAGGTGAATGGAGATGGGATCGGGTGAAGTGATGACCGCCCCCAACGCGGGTATCTCATCCACCTGTTCGAACAGGACGAGAAGGAATCCCCTCGCCACCTCCGTATCACGGAGCACGGGCTTTACATGGAGGTTGATCGATATAAGGTGGTCATCGATGCGGATGGGCAGGTTAGGCGACTGTACATTCGCCTGGCGCTTGATAGCCTGGTATAATAAACTGCGCAGCTCGAGCCGGAGATCCTCGCGTACCACGTTCAGGAGGTTCTTCGATGGTTCACCGCCGCCCATCTGCATGTAACGACCTGCGTTGGCGGAAAGATGCACGATCTCGAAGTCCTCGTTGACCACTACGGATGGAGGAGCGTATTCCTCCAGCAGGCGTTGATGCAGATCTCCGAATGTCATGCGCTCGCCATTTCGCTTTTCTCTTTTCTGGATGATCTCCCTCGGAATATTACTGTCGAAGCGCAGTGCCGAGCTGGTATCGGGCACGGGATAACTTCTTGCGACGGCCTTCCTTGTCTGGAAGATGTGATGATCTTTGCTGACCGTCGAATAGAGATCATTCGAGCCATCGATATTTTCGGAACTGCCGATGAACAGATATCCTCCCGGATTGAGTGCGAAATGAAAGGTCTTGATCACCCGTTGCTGGGCCATCTGGTTCAGATAGATGAGCATGTTGCGGCAGGTCACGAGATCCAGGCGCGAGAACGGCGCATCCTTGATCACATTGTGATGTGCGAAGAGGATCATTTCACGGATCTCGCGTTTTACACGGTAGTCGTCGCCTTCCTTTACGAAGAAGCGGCGCAGGCGTTCCGGTGAAACGTCTGCTGCATCATTGAGTGTGTAGATACCATCCCGTGCAACGGCAATGGCCTGCTCATCTATATCCGTTGCAAAGATCTGGACGAGCGGAGCGTCGTTCATGTCGGCGAATCTTTCCGCGAACAACATGGCGATGGAATAGGCTTCTTCCCCCGTGGCGCAGCCCGCTACCCAGATCCGTATATGATCTTCCCGCGTCTTATCGGCTAACAGCTTTGGAAGAATATCCTTCTCGAAGTATTCGAACGATTCCTTATTGCGAAAGAAGTTCGTTACGGAGATCAACAGGTCCTTTAGCAGCGCCTGCGATTCCTCTTTTTCATCGCGGATGTAGGCCGCATAGGAGGTAAGACCGGGCAATCCGCGCACGCTGATCCTCCTCTCGATACGCCGTAGTACCGTCGCCTTCTTATAATTGGTGAAGTCGTGCCCTGTACGAATGCGAAGCTGGTTGAGAATACCTCTCAGCGCCTCTTCCTGTTCTTCTACCCAGGACTGTATTTCCATCGATTCCTCCGCCTTCCCGCGGTTATCCCTATAGGCCATCAGGCGTTCGGGGATCTGTGCAACGGGTAGAATAGCATCGACGAGATCGGTTGCGATCGAGTTTCGTGGCATTTCATTGAATTCGGCTTCTCTTGGATTCTGCACGAAAATAACGCCGCCATATTCCTTGATGCTCTTTATTCCCATTGATCCATTGGCGCCGGTACCCGAGAGGATGATCGCAACGGCCCGCGACTTTAATGATTCGGCTAACGAACGCAGGAGGATATCTACCGGCGCCCTTCTCTCCTCTACACTTTGAACCGTTGATGCGAGGATGGTGGTGTCGGTTACCTTCAGGCTGCGATTAGGTGAAATTACATATACATGATCGGGTTTCAGATCGGCACTATCCATTACCTGCATCACGGGCATGGTAGTGACCGGCTGTAACACCTGGGTGAGTTTGCTGTCATGATTCGGGGAAAGATGAAGAATAACAACATAGGCGATGCCCGAGTTGTACGGCACCTTCGAAAAAAAATCCTTCAGAGCGGTGATACCTCCGGCAGACGCGCCAATGCCTGCAACCAGGAAATCGGGTGTATTCTTATCCTCCCGTATATCATTAATATCCTTTTCCGAACCGTTGGATTGACTCATGAGGAATTTCTTTGGTAACCTGCCTGAAGTGGACACATAAATGTACCAAGAAGAGGGCGCTACACCTGACAAAATCGATGTTATTTTCGAGGAGGAAGGCAAACCCCGCCTCTACTTTTTTATCCTCTTCCAAAGCGTAATAATTATTGCAGTCCGGCTTTTTTCACAAGGCTTGTCAGGAGATCCGATATCTCCGCTACAGGAAGACAGTGGTCGACCCGGACCTCCCGCATTGCATTAGCGGGCATGGAAGCGACTTCTGCATCCAACGGATCCTGCACAATGGTCGTTCCGCCCGAACGCTTTACATTCCACAGACCAGATGTGCCGTCGTCCAATGCGCCGGACAGGATAATACCGATCACGCGCGGGCCATACACATAGGCAGCCGAACGAAAAAGAGGGTCCACGGCGGGACGGAAGCGGTTCTCCTTGGGACCGTTGGTTACCCTGACGAATCCACGATCGATAAGGAGATGACGATCGGGGGGCGCTACATATATCCTATTCTTCTGTATCGGCTCCATGTCATAGGCGGACGCCGCATAGATACTATTCTGCTTATTCAATACCTGCGGAAGTATGCCAGGCACATCTGGCGACATATGCCAGACAACGAAGATGGGTGCGGGGAAATCGGCGGGTAAATTTTGAACCAGTGTCTTCAATGCCTCGAAACCGCCGGCAGATGCACCAATCACAATGAGAGGATAACCCGTATCAGGCGGATGGCCATTTTCCTGTGGCAATGGATATTTTCTTTCAGTAGACATAATATTGAAGGGGATAATAATAGCGTATAGAAAGAAATTGGCTGATGGGGTTGTATTTCCCTTTCAGTTGTATGCAAAAAATTGGCCGGAAACAACTTATTGTTACTGGATCGCGTATCATTAAATGATCATGAATGCCCGATAGCAATTTTATTTTGTTCCGATGCCCTTACATCACCCGAGTGCGTACCGGTACTACCCCAACCGGTTTATGATTGTTGATTTTATTTCCGAAATTGAACGATCTCAACTGCTGGTTGAAATTGTGATGATTTATTTTATCTTCTATAAGCCCGCCTATTGCCGTTAAATGCAATTGTGCATCGCAACACGTCAGGGTTTTCCCGGGTAGATCAATGGTCCTCCCTCAAAATGGGGCGGCTGGGTAAGAACCCGTGGTAACATGGCCTTTCTTTTGTAGATGTTGTGATACATCTTTTAACCCGTAATAAAACTTTTTTATGGCAACAGATCCAAGTAAACCACTTCAGGATAGGGAAGGCAACAGTAATAAAAAATTGGAAAGTCTCGAAATTCATCGCGAAGAGGGGCTCGATACACTGCTCAACACGAACCAGGGAGTCAAGATCAACGACGACCAGAATTCACTGAAGGCGGGTGATAGGGGAGCGACCCTGCTGGAAGATTTCATACTCCGGGAGAAGATCACTCATTTCGATCATGAGCGCATACCCGAAAGGGTCGTACATGCCCGCGGTTCCGCGGCACACGGCGTATTCAAGGTGTATGAATCCATTGCTTCGCTTACCAAAGCGAATTTTCTGAATGATCCTGCCCTTGAGACACCCGTGTTTGTTCGTTTCTCGACCGTCGCGGGTTCACGCGGTTCAACGGATCTAGCCCGCGATGTGAGGGGGTTTGCCGTTAAGTTTTATACGCAGGAAGGAAATTTCGACCTGGTGGGAAACAACATGCCGGTTTTCTTCATCCAGGATGCGGTGAAGTTTCCCGATCTTGTTCATGCCGTTAAACCCGAACCTCATAATGAGATCCCGCAGGCCGCCTCTGCCCATGATACTTTCTGGGATTTCATTTCCTTGATGCCGGAATCTGCGCATATGATCATGTGGCTGATGAGCGATCGTGCCCTACCGAGAAGTTATAGAATGATGGAAGGCTTCGGCGTCCACACCTTTCGCTTAATCAACCAGGCCGGTGAGGCTAATTTCGTAAAATTTCACTGGAAGCCGCTGCTCGGCGTACATTCCGTTGCATGGGACGAAGCACAGAAGATCTCCGGCAAGGACCCCGACTTTCATCGCCGCGATCTTTGGGAAGCGATTGAGAATGGCGATTTCCCCGAATGGGAACTTGGCGTGCAGATCGTGCCCGAAGCCGATGAACATAGGTATGAGTTCGACCTGCTCGATGCAACCAAGCTCATACCCGAGGAACTGGTGCCCGTGCAGAGAATAGGTAAGATGACATTGAACCGCAATCCTGATAACTTTTTTGCAGAAACGGAACAGGTCGCATTTCACATCGGGCATATCGTGCCGGGAATCGATTTCACGAACGATCCACTGTTGCAGGGAAGATTATTTTCTTACACGGATACACAACTTACCAGGTTAGGCGGACCGAATTTTCACGAGATACCGATCAACAGGCCGGTTGTTCCCGTGCACAACAATCAACGTGACGGTTTCATGCGTCAGCAGATCAATAGAGGACAATCGAGCTATCACCCGAATTCTATCGGAAGCGGCTGTCCCTTCCAGGCAGGAAAGATGCAAGGGGGATTCACTTCCTATGCAGAAAAGATAGATGCAAGTAAAATAAGAGGAAGGAGCCGAAGTTTCTTCGATCATTTCAGCCAGGCGAGGCTGTTTTTCAATAGTCAGTCGGATCCTGAAAAGGATCACCTGATAAAGGCATTGTCATTTGAATTGGGAAAAGTGGAGCGGAAGGAGATACGCGAAAGAATGCTTGGCATTCTCTCCTTGATAACCAGGGATCTCGCGGCTCCGGTTGCGTATCATCTTGGATTGCATATCCCATCCTCTCCGGAGAAGCCTATCAATAAAAGCTTTCCGGCGGATGCAAAAACGGAGGACTACGAACCCATCATAACAAAAGATAAAGGGATCGTCTCTGCTGCACTGAGTATGGTAAGAACGATAAAGAACTCCATCCGGACAAGAAAGATCGCATTCCTGCTGGCAGACGGTGTGAATGAAGAGGATGTCATGACCTTGCAGGATGCATTGACAGGAGAAGGAGCAATAGTGGAGATCATTGCTCCGAGACTGGGAACGGTGAAAGCTGAAAAGGATACGATCATACCTGTCAAACATAGTCTTCTGACCGCCTCTTCTGTGATGTATGACGCAGTATATGTGCCGGGTGGGACTAACAGTGTAGGTACTCTGGAGGCAGATCCGGATGCCATACATTTCCTGAACGAGGCCTATCGTCATTGCAAGGCCATAGCATCGGCCAGTGACGCGCGCCAGGTGTTGCAGGCTACCTATTTTGCACGAAAACTTTCAAAGGACGATGATATCGATGCGATGAAAGATGAGGGTGTCATCATCAACCCGGATGCTAATCGCCTTGCAAAACTTTTTATCGAGGCTGTATCGCTGCATCGGTTCTGGGAGAGGGAAAATTCGAGAAAGGTGCCTGCCTGATATGTGCAAAAATTGCCTTATTAAGAGGATAAACTGGCATGTTTTTTTCGGCTTATAATTATTCTCTTTTGGGGTGCTTTCGAAAGTAAAGCTGAGATCAAACCCATATAACCTGATCTGGTCAATGCCAGCGTAGGGAAAAAAGAGAATGAAGGTGGCCTGGTGAGTTCCGGGCCTCCTTATTTTAATTTATCAGTCTTCATTGGTTAGCCAAGATGCCAATGATCTTATATGAATGTTATTTATCGGAGTACTCCATTGGCACATTGTCAAATTATCAAATTTGCTAATTGATCAATTGTTTTGTTAACTTTTCCTTCCTCCAAAACCTTCTCCCCCCTTTGGCATTATTTTATTGGTAATGAAGTTCCTTTTTCAAGGGCTTCTTACTTGCATTCATTGCGGTACTTATTAAAGCCATTTTTAATTCATAAAAAAATTGTAGTCTATGAAAATTTCATTCTCTTCTATGCGGAACGGTCTTTTTATAACAGGCGCGATCGTGATGGGTGGTCTCTTATTGTCGGCGTGTAATAAACTCGGCGATGATAATAACGGTAATGGCGATACACCGGCCTCAGGCCTGATGGCCTTTAACCTGGCGCCCGACAAGCCCGCGCTACAGGTGGCGCTTTCTGGCAGTTCGCTAACCAACAGCCCACTCGCCTACGGCAGCTATACGGGAAACTATCTTGCCGTCTATACCGGTATGAAGAATGTGGAAGCGTATGATAACGCCGGTTCACCCTTTGCCTCCACGCCCGTTAATTTCGAGGCAAAAAAATATTATTCTGCATTCGTGGTCGGCGCCGGTGGCAATTATCAGAATGTTGTGGTAAATGACAACTTCGACAGCCTCAGCGTCGCCAATGGAGAAGCATACGTGCGTTATATCAACGCCATCCCGGATTCAGGCGCTGCCCCTCTCGTGACGATCAGTGCAAACGGAAGCAATGTTAGCACCGGCAACGCGGCCTTCACTACCGTCTCCAGTTTCACTGCAGTTACTCCAGGCGATGTGAACATCGCGGTGAGCAACGGTGGGACTATCAATGCTAACCGGACCATCAACCTGGAACAGAAAAAGGCCTATACGGTTTTACTGGTGGGAAGACCATCGGGTGCCGGAAGTACCGACAGTATACAGATCAAGTATATAACGAATGGCGCGCTGAGTGATTCTTCAGCAGGGCGCGCATCATCATCTGCAAGGCCGGCAACAGCTAATTAAGAGGCTGACCAGGATAGATGGGCGAAAAAAAAGGGCGGGCCTCAAATGGCTCGCCTTTTTTATGTAGTGATCTTACCAATTAGCCAATTAGCCAATGTGCAAATGTGCCAATGATCCTTATTCGAAAAAACATTACGGATCGTAGCACGCCTAATTGGCACATTTGCACATTGGCTAATTGGCACATTTGTACATTGGCTAATTGGCTAATTGCCAAATTATCAGATTAATGATCAATGTTTCGTGGAATCAACCGCCGGCTTCTTCTTCTTGTTGAACATATCTTTCAGCGTATTCTTGATCGTCTTCTCCGCCTTGTTTTTCGTGCTATCGATATTGCCGCTCTTCTGTGCCGAGTCCTTGTTGCCAAGGATCTTATTCTTCAGTTCATCCTTGAGGTCATTCACTACCTGGTTCTTCACCACATTCACCGAATCCTTTATCGTTTTCTTCGTGCTGTCGATCTTCTGCTGTGCAAAGTCAACGGCCTGCTGTTTCAACTCCTGCACCGCATCGCCCGCTACCTGCTTGAGATCAGTCTTGATGGATGGATTCGTCATGCTTCCCCCCATTTTCACATTGAGATCGATCATATCGCCGAGCTTGACGGGAATGCCCTTGCTCGTGGCCTGCGTGGCCAACCCATTCACGAGGTTATTGCCCTGCGTGCCGAGGTATTTCCGCGGGACCTTCATGGCCACGACATAGTCTATCGATTGATCGAATCCATGTGTGCCTCCGATCTGCATTTCGATATCCTTTATCTTAAAAGTAAACGGTTTGACCAGCACCTTCCCATTGGCGAATTCAATGGAATTCTTGATATCCTTAAGCGATACCGATTTTAATTCTTCGATCTGCAGGGTATTCGCCAGTTTTTCCAGTGGCGCGAATTTTTTCAGTACACCTTCCAGGAGCAATAGGTTGCCCTTACCCGTGAGGGAATTGAAGTCGGGCATCATGTCGCCATTCAGCGTGCCGGTCATTGACAATTGCGAGGTGAGTTTTCCTGCGAGGAACTGCGCAATAGGCATGATCTTCTGAACGGTATTGAACGCGAGGAATGCCTTCTGCACATCCACGTTCTTGATATCGTAGTTCAATGCAATCGCCGGATCCTTCTTGTTGTCCCGGGTGGAATAGGAACCATTAAACGCGATCGTGCCATCGAGTGCCTCCGTCTTCACATCCTGCAGCTTCACCATCTGATCGGCAAGCAATAGCGTACCATTGATATTATTGTAATCGACTTTATCGTATTGTACTTTTCCCGCTTTGGCATTCAGGGTAAGATTAAGATTGGCGGGTACGAGGAAAGGCTCAGACGAGGTAGCCGAGGCCGCTGCTGCCGGTGCCGAGGCCGGTGATTCTTCCGTGCCCATCCAGTCGTTCAGGTTCATCTTGTCTACTGCAACGTTGATGGTACCGCGTAGTGCTTCATTCTTCAGGCCATAGCCGATGAGATTGTTCAACACGCCATTCGCCGTAAAATTGGATCCGAGATAATTTCCGGCGAAGTTGGTGAGATTCACATTGGCCGGGGTGAACGTTAATTGGGTCGATGAAATATTGATGCCGCCTGGATATTCCTTCGCAACGTACTTCACATTGGTCAGTGAGGCGGTGCCCGATGTATTGATCTTATCGTATTCTCCTTTGTCGATCGCCGTCTTATTGCCTGCGAATTTCACATCCGCATTCAGTATGCCGGAAAGAGAAGTGCCCGGCTCGAAGGCCACGAATTGCTTTACATTGTCAAGCGTGAAGCGTCCCCGCGCACTTCCGTCGAAATCCATAGAAGAAGTGGGATTCTTTAATTGAAGCGTGAAGTCAACCGGGTCCTTTCCTACCTCAACGTGACCGGATGGAATGCTGATCGTAGTATTGTCGGCGATGCCGCCGGTATTATTCACCTGGATCTTAATGTTTCCGTTCTGGATAGGTTGCGGGAAGGCCGGGGAAGAGTAGAAGAGATTACTGATGTCGAAGAAGCCTCCCGCAGTGAAATCGCCTTTCTGATTCTCGAGCGTAGACATCGTGCCCTTCGCAAATGCATCCGCAAGGACCATGCCTGCCAGTTTCATTCCTCCCTCGAGTTTTACAAATTGCGTTACCTGCGACAGGTCCAGTTTTCCCTTCGCCGCCGCATCGATATACTTCGCCGTCTCGGGATTCTTGAAGAGGAGCCGGAAGTCGAATGGCTCATTATCCATTTCAAGATGCCCCTTCGACAGATCCACTACGGTATTGTCCATCTGGCCGTCCACATTGGAGGCATGCAGCGATAGCTGTATATTCTTTACGGGCTTCGGCAGATCGGGATACTGGAAGAAGCCGTCCTTCACTTCGAGGTTGACATCGTATGCCGGTAATTGCTGGGGACTATAGGTTCCCTTCACGAAGCCATTGAAGGCGGCCGTACCGCTCGTCTTTAATTTTGCAAAATCATTCTTGTACACGGCGGGTATCAGGGAAAGTATGTCCTTGAATTCGTTGGAGGGCGACTTGAATTTGATATCCATGTTGTAGCTGCTGTCCGTTGCGATCTGGAAGAAGCCCTCGGCCGATAGTTTCAGGTTGTTCAGGGAAATATCGTCTGTCTTGAATCCATACTTCCCCGTTTTATTATCCACCTGTATATCCGCACCGATCTTCGTGTTTGTGTTTGCGAGGTATGGAATGCCACCATAGGTAAAAGTTACTGCGTCTGCAACCGTCTTCGTGGTAAGGGTGAATATATCGGAGGTAAAATCGCCGCTGCCCTCATGGTTGAGACCGGATATCTCAGCGCTCATATCGCCACTTTCATCGTTATAATAGATATAGCCGTCCTTGATCTCGTATTTCTGCAGTGTCATCTTGAAGGCCGATTCGGATGTGTCTGTTCCCGTCGCAGTGCTCGTATCGGGCTTCGCAATATCCCAGTTGGATTTTCCGTCTTTTGTTACCAGCGCATGTATCCGCGGCTGATCCAGAAATACACCCGACACATTGATGTCCTTACCCCTGATCACACTGATGATGTTCACCGATGCATCGAGATTGTTGGCAGAGAGGAGCGTATCCTTTGCAAACTCGCCGGTTCCGACAACGGAAAGATCGTTGATACCGATGGAGACCTTCGGAAAATGACGGAAGAGCGAGAGGCTGACATCCTGGAAGTCGACCTTCGCCGTGAGGTTCTTGTTGATCTCTTTCTTCACGAGCTCCGTGATCTGTTTCTTGAAAATGATCGGGATCAGGAAAGCTAACGCGATCAGGACGAGCAGGACAATGCCGGTTATTTTTAGGAACTTCTTCATAGTGTATTGGCGAATAAGATTTCGGAAAGTGAAATTGCAAATATAAAAAATAAAACAAGAGAAAAGCGTTATCTGCCAGTGTATTAATGATCATTCAGCGGAAGTCCTCTTCGTAAAAACTCCTTCCAGTTCAGGTATTCCTCCCCTTTGCGGTGTTCCTCCATGGTTATGCACTGATCCACAGGGCACACCAGTGCGCAAAGATTACAGCCCACACATTCCTCTTCCTTGATCGTATAGGTATTGTAGGGTTTGCCATATTCGAGCCTGATGGACTGATGCGATGTATCCTCGCAGGCGATGTAACAGAGACCACAATGGATACACTTGTCCTGGTTGATCTTCGCAATCACATGATAGTTGATGTCCAGGTCCTCCCAATGTGTCATCTTCGCCACCGATCGTCCAATGAAATCCGTGGTGGTTGCAAATCCTTTCTCGTCCATCCAGTTGCTCAGCCCCTCACAGAGGTCTTCTATTATCCGGAAGCCATGCTTCATGGCTGCGGTACACACCTGCACATTCGATGCGCCGAGCAGCATGAATTCCGCGGCATCCTTCCAGGTACTGATGCCGCCGATGCCCGAGACCGGCACCTTCGACGTGACCGGGTGCTGTGCAATGGTGGTCAGCATCTTCAGCGCGATGGGCTTGACGGCCGGACCGCAATACCCGCCGAAGACGGATCGCCCCGCGACATTCGGATTAGGAACCAGCGTATCCAGATCGATCCCGGTAACCGATTGTATGGTATTGATGAGCGAGAGCGCATGGCTCCCTGCTTCGACACAGGCCTTGGCTGTCGGCACCACGGAATGAACATTGGGTGTGAGTTTCGTGATCACGGGTATCGTAGCCGCCTCCATCACCCATTCTACCACCATCTTCGCAATTTCGGGATCCTGCCCAACGGCGGCGCCCATGCCGCGCTCCGTCATGCCGTGGGGACAACCGAAGTTGAGTTCGAATCCGTGTGCGCCGGTGTCTTCCACTTTTTTTATCAACTCATGCCACGATCGGGAAAGAGGCGGACGCATTCGGCTATCTCGCGGAGGTTTATCTCGAGGGGACGATCGGAGATTAATTCAATATTATTGAAGCCCATCACGCGGCCTCCGTTAAAATCCACGGCCGAATAGCGCGATGAGACATTCTTTACCTGGGAGCCCAGCGTCTTCCATACCACGCCGCCCCATCCCGCCTCGAATGCGCGGAGCACATTGTATTTCTTGTCTGTCGGCGGCGCACTCGCAAGCCAGAATGGATTGGGAGAGGAGATGCCGAGGAAGGAGGAGCGAAGACTGGCCATTAATTTGATAGTTTAATAATTTGGCAATTTGTCAATTTGGTAATTAGCCAATGTGCAAATTTGTAAATGTGCCAATTAGGCGTGCTACGATCCGTGATGACTTTACGAATGAGGATCATTGGCACATTGGCATATTTGCTAATTGGCTAATTATTCTCTAAATATCGCAGGATAGATACAGCGCCATTCTTCCCCGCCTGCACCGCATCCACCACTTCCTTCCCTCCATTCACACAATCACCTCCCGCAAAGAGGCCTTTAATATTCGTCGAGCTCTTTTCGTCGATGATGATCTTGCCACTTGCATTCCCGATATGATTTCCCGTGACCAGCCCGGTGAACGGTGCCTGCCCCGCCGCCTTGATGATCATGTCCACCTCGAGTGTAAATGTTTCACCCGTGTCGATGGGAGAGCGGCGCCCGCTTTTATCCGCCTGCCCAAGTTGCATCACGCTGCACTCGAGCGCTGTTACCTTTCCTTTCTCACCGATCACCTTCTTTGGAGCGGCCAGCCAGATGATGCTGCAGCCATCCGTCTTCGCGATTGTCAGTTCCGCGTCGGTGCAGGGTTTCTCTGCTTCCGTGCGGCGATAGATCAGCGTTACCTCCTTTGCGCCCAATCGTTTCGCCTGGGTAGCGGCATCGATGGCGGTCATGCCCATGCCGATAACGGCTACTTTATCTCCCACGGGAATGGATGCATAGCCATCATTCCGCAACACATAAATAAAGCTTATTGCATCAACTACTCCCTGCATTTCTTCACCTGGAATATCGAGTGTCCTGGCAATTCCGACGCCGATGCTCAAATACACCGCATCGTATTGGCGCTGCAGATCTGCGAGACTGATATTCCTTCCGAGTTCCGAATCGTAGTGGATGGTTATGCCGCCAATCGAGAGAATGTATTCCACTTCATCGGCGCAGAACTGTGGCGTTACCTTATACGCGGCGATGCCATAGGTCATAAGACCACCGCCTTTGCTTTCTTTTTCATAAATGGTAACATCAACACCCTCGCGGCTCAGTGAGTGCGCACAGCTAAGACCAGCAGGGCCGGCGCCTATTACGGCAACCCGTTTGCCCGTCGGCGCCTTGCGTTCGAACAGCTTCCACTTTTCCTGCATCGCCTTTTCCGTGGAATACCGCTGAAGCCTGGCGATGGGGATTGGCGCTTCTTCGAGGAGATTATAGACGCATGCGCCTTCACATAGTTTCTCTACGGGACAGACCTTACTGCATCCCGCGCCCATGATGTTTGCGGAAAAGATCGTATGGGCCGATCCTTTGATATTCTCCGTGGCGATCTGCTTGATGAACTTCGGCACGTCGATGCTGGTGGGGCAGCTCTTCATACAGGGCGCATCATAGCAAAACAGGCAGCGATTGGCCTCTACCTCAGCCGCCGTCTTATTCTCGAACGGCGGATGAATGTCGCTGAAATTCTGTTCGTATTGCTCGGATGTGAGGCGGTTACTGGTAATAGACATACAGTAGTTAAGTCAAAAGTCAAAATTAAAAATTCAAAAACCTCATTCGAGGACGTGAATCGTGAGTCGTCAATCGTGAATAGGAACAGCTTTTACTTTGCCTATAGAGGGAACATTCAAATCCATCGGAGTCGGTCCAAAGGACTCCGATGGAGTTGCGCCAGATCCCGCTGAGACACCACTCCGCTATCAGCCATCTCGCATAGCACGATACTTGAGCATTGAATATTGCGTATTGAATATTGAATATTAAAAACCAACACGCAAGCCCGAATAACAAAGACTCTTCTGCTGAGGCCTAATTCCCAATTCCTAATTCCCCATTCCTTCTCTCCAATCTCCTCACAGCTCCACGATCTTCCCATATGTCTCCGGTCTTCTATCCCTGAAGAACTGCCAGGTCGCTCTTACTTCTTCGATCATGTCGAGATCGAAGTCTGCAATCAATAGCTCGTCATTGTCTTCCCCTGCCTGTGCGAATATTTGTCCCCGCGGATCTACGAAGTAGGAACTACCGTAGAACTTGCCGAGGTTCCATGGTTTCTCTATTCCCACGCGGTTGATGCATCCCATGAAGTATCCATTGGCGGCGGCATGTGCGGGTTGCTCCAGTTTCCAGAGATATTGCGAAAGGCCGGCTACCGTAGCCGAAGGGTTGTACACGATCTCCGCGCCATTCAGGCCGAGGCATCGCGCACCATCGGGGAAGTGACGGTCATAACAGATGTACACGCCGATCTTCGCATACCGTGTCTGGAATACCGGGTAACCGAGATTGCCCGGTTTGAAGAAGAATTTTTCCCAGAAACCGGAAGTATGCGGTATATGATTCTTCCGGTATTTGCCGAGGTATTTACCATCGGCATCGATCACAGCCGCCGTGTTGTACAATACGCCGGCCTGTTCTTTTTCGAAGACGGGTACGATCATCACCATATTATATTTCTTCGCATATTCACTCATTCTCTCGATGGTGGGTCCGGGCACCGTCTCCGCTGAGGCGTACCATGCCTTGTCCTGGCCCGGGCAGAAGTAAGGCGTATTGAAGATCTCCTGGAAACAAAGGATCTGAACACCCTTCTTTCCCGCCTCCTCTATCAGCGGCAGGTGTTTCTGTACCATCGCTTCCTTTATTTCCTCGATCGTTCCTTCGCCTTCCGTTTTCGGCAGGCTCATTTGTATCAGACCCGACTTGATGATTCTTGCCATGCTCCCGTGTTTTGTGTTGTTTGATTAAAGTATGAATTTTGGCTGGGAAATAAAAACTTCCACGGCCTCATATCGTTTGCTTAACCTTATTGCGCCTGATGAATTTTCCATTTCCCTTTCCCGACAGGCATTCGTTGTTATCAATCGCTATTTTCCCGCGCAGCACAACGGTTTTCACTTTTCCTGTGACCGGCCAACCCTCGTAAGCTGAATAGTCGACGTTCATATGATGCGTCTTCGATGAGAGAACATGATCTTCCTTCGGATCGAAGATGACGATATCGGCATCACTGCCGATGGCGATCGTACCCTTTTGCGGAAACATGCCGAAGATCTTCGCAGGGTTGGTGGAGGTCACTTCCACGTATTTGTTCAACGATATCCGTTCCTTCGCTACGCCCTCACTATATAAGAGTTCCATCCTGTTCTCGATCGCCGGGTGGCCGTTGGGTATCTTCGAGAAGTCGTCGCGGCCCATTAGTTTCTGTTCCCATTGAAAAGGACAGTGATCGGTAGCCACCACCTGGACGAGTCCCTGGTTGATGCCTGCCCATAGCGTCTCCTGGTCCTTCTTCTCCCGTAGCGGCGGGCTCATCACCCATTTCGCGCCCTCGAAGTTCTTCTCATATAACGATGCATCAAGGAGCAGATATTGTATGCAGGTCTCGACAAATACTTTCTGGTTGCGCCGGGTAGCATTCCTAATGGCATTGAGAGAGCCCTCGCAGGTGAGGTGAACGATATAGCCCGGGCAACCCGTATAGTTCGACATGTCCACGAACCGTTCCGTTGCCTCGGCCTCGGTGACCTCGGGTTGTGAGAGGTAGTGATAAAGAGGAGAGAGCTTGCCTTCTGCGCGGTGTTTGGCGATGAGGTAGTCGATCATGTCGCCATTCGTGGCGTGCACGTTGATCAGCCCGCCCTGTTTCTTTACTTCCTCCATTAAGCCGATCATTTGCCTGTCGTCGATCATCAGCGCGCCTTTATAGGCCATGAATGTCTTGAAGGAAGTGATGCCTTCCTTCTGTACGAGATCGGCAATTTCCTTCCGTGTATTCTCATTGAAGTCGGTGACGGCCATATGAAAACTATAATCGCCAACGCAGTTGCCATCGCTGCGGCCCTTCCATTCGGTCAAGGCATCGTGGAGAGAATTTCCCTGCTTCTGTAGAATGAAATCGATCACCGTGGTAGTTCCCCCGAATAACGCTGCGCGGGTGCCGGTCTCATAACTATCGCTCGAGAAAGTTCCCATGAATGGCATGTCGAGGTGCACATGCGGATCTATGCCACCCGGAAAGACCAATTTCCCCGCGGCATCGATTTCCTTATCGGCCTTCACCTGCAGGTCATGCCCTATGGAATGAACGGACTCGCCGAGGATGAAGATGTCGGCGGTATAGTCATCCGTAGCGGTAATGATCCTCCCATTTTTAATCAGCAGCGACATAGGTGGTATTGACAGGGTGAATGATCTTTTTATATGAGTTCATCAGCAGGAGATAGCTTATTCCCGCCACAAAAAAGCCGGCGAACCATGCATAATTATACAGTTGATTGATCCAGGCGGGAAAGGAATTGGGTGAAATGATCTTTATCTGCACAAGGAAACCCGGCACATTCGGCAGGATACCCAACACGAGTGCAATGATGGCCTTTCCATTGAATCCATTGCGGAAGCGATAGAGCCCGGTGGACTCATAGAGTTCCGCAACCACTAATTTCTGGCGGCGGATGAAATAATAATCTGCTATCATGATGCCGCCGATCGGTCCGAGCAGGCTCGAATAGGCGATGAGCCACGTGAAGATATATCCCTGTGGATCCGCGATCAGTTTCCAGGGAAAGATCAACACGCCGATGATGCCGGTGATATAACCACCCGTGCGGAAGTTTATTTTCTTCGGAGCAAGGTTCGAGAAATCATTGGCGGGGCTCACGATATTCGCGGCAATATTGGTAGCAAGCGTGGATAGGGCCACGGCGATCATAGCGAAGCTCACCATTAATTTATCATCGAAGCGGGCCGCCAGTTGTACGGGGTCCCAGATAGTGGTGCCATAGATCATCGCGGTGGCAGAGGTCACCACTACACCGATGAATGCGAAGAGCGTCATGGAGGCGGGCAGCCCGATGACCTGTCCTCTGATCTGCGCCTTCTGCGATTTGGCGTAGCGTGTGAAGTCGGGAATATTGAGCGAGAGTGTCGCCCAGAACCCGACCATGCCGGTGAGTGCAGGGAAGAAATAATTCCAGAAGGACGCGCCCGATAATTTAGATGGCTGATCGAGTATTGGCCCGAGGCCGTGTGCGGCGCGTATGGCCCAGAACAAGAGTGCGAGGGCGGCAACCGGCAGAAAGATGGCCTTGAAGACAAGCAATTTCCGGATGCTTTCCACACCGAGATAGACGATCCACATATTCAGCAGCCAGAAGAGGAAGAAGCATATCGCGGGGCCCGTAGCCAATCCGAATGATGCCGGAAATATTTCGGGTAGTGTTTCCAGTGAAGGGATCCAGAGACGAAGACATTGATAGAGGGCGAAGCCGCCGATCCAGGTCTGGATGCCAAACCAGCCGCAGGCAACGATGGCGCGGAGAATGGCGGGGATGTTGGCGCCTTTGGTGCCGAAGCTTGCACGCGCAAATACGGGGAAGGGAATGCCATACTTGGCACCGGCGTGTCCATTCAGTATCATCGGGACCAATACGATGAGGTTGCCGAGGAGGATAGTGAGAATGGCCTGCCACCAGTTCATGCCGCCTTCGATCAGCGAACTCGCCAGCATGTACGTGGGTATGCACAGGCTCATACTGATCCAGAGTGCCGCATAGTTCCAGGTGGTCCAGGTGCGTTTGGCGGCAGGTACTGGAGCAAGATCGTTGTTGATGAGAGAGGTGTCTGGCAATGAGCGCGTGTTTAATGTGAATGTTAAATACTGCGACGTGAATCGTGAATCGGCAATCGTGAATACAACACACTGTTGTGCGGATATTCGAATCGATCAGAGTGCCTCAATACACTATCAGCCATCTCGCATAGCACGATACTTGAGCATTGAATATTGCGTATTGAATATTGAATATTTAAATCAACACGCAATCCGTTTCGAAAAGATTTTTCTGATAAGCCCGTATTGCCAATTCCCAACCTGCCTGCCGGCAGGCAGGTTCCTAATTCCTATTTCACAGCCGCTACATCCGCAATCAACAACGCTTCACTAATTATCGCCAGCCCTTCATCCACTTGTTCCTTCGTTATGCAAAGCGGTGGCGCAATGAATACATATCCCCATCGCACGAAAGTGTACATGCCGAGTTCCCGGATCTTGGCGGCGACCTTGTTCATCGTCACCATCTCGTCGGGCTTCGCATTGAAAGGCGCCATTGGCTCCTTTGTCTTCCTGTTCTTTACCAATTCGAGGCAACCCAGCAAACCGGTATTGCGCCAGTCGCCGATGCTGGGATGCTTTTCCTTTAGTCCTTCGATGCGACGGTCGAGGTATTTTCCCATCGTCACGGCATTTTCAATGAGATTATCGTCTTCATAGATCTTCAGTGTTTCCAGGGCCGCCGCACACGAAACGGGATGGGCGGAGTAGGTGAGACCTAAGGGCAGCATGCTGTCGTCGTACTTTGAAGCGATCACTGATGAGACCATCAGGCAACCGAAGGGTAGGTAGCCACAGGTAAGGCCCTTTGCCATGGCGATCATATCGGGGACGATGCCGTGATTCTCGAAACCAAACCATTTTCCGGTGCGGCCGAATCCACTCATCACCTCGTCGATGATCAGGAGAATATTATTCTTCGTGCAGATCTCGCGAACGCGTTTCAAATAGCCCGTGGGATATTTCAGGCAACCTGAACTGCCGGACTCGCCTTCGAGGAGAATAGCGGCGATGGTACCCGGTCCTTCATAGGCGATGATGCGTTCAAGTTGCGCAACGGCCTCGGTCAGCAAACTATCTTCACCATGCGGCCAACGGTACGAATAGGGAAGATCGAAGTGAATGAAATTCGGCGCCTGCTGTGCGTCGGCGGGTATTTTTCGAGGATCGCCACCAGCGGAAAGAACGCCATAGGTAGATCCGTGATAGGATTGGTACCTGCTTAATATTTTATGTTTGCCTGTGTACATCCGTGCGAGCTTTATTCCATTCTCTATGGATGTGGCTCCGCAAAGAGTGAAGAAGGCCCTGTCGAGATCGCCGGGACATATCTCCGCCAGCCGCTTGCCGAGTTCGCCGCGGACCTTCGTTACACAGCTGGGAGTCACGTAGCTCACTTCCTGCATCTGCTTTACTACGGCGGCGGTGATGCGCTGGTTGCCATGACCGATATTGACATTCATGAGGCCGGATGAGAAATCGATATAGCGCTTGCCGTCGTAGTCATAGAGATAGACTCCTTCCGCCGTCTTAACGGCAATCGGATCGATACCCTTCTGTTTGCTCCAGGAGAAGAGAGTGTACTCGAGATTATTTTGAATGATTTCGGTTGCTTCGGAGATTGATTTAGTCAACATGAGAAAACAATTTGATAATTTGGCAATTGGATAATTAGTAAATGTGCCAATTAGCAAATGTGCCAATTAGCGTGTTATGCGGGGTGTTCATAGTAATTTTGTTCTATTTCTTTGTGCCTTCGTGGTTCAAAAAGAGAATTTAACCACAAAGTGCACAAAAAAAATACTGCACAAGGCACACAAAGACTTTTCTGACAGCACGCCCCATTGGCACATTTGCTAATTGGCACATTCGCTAATTATCGAATTGCCAAATTAGCCCTCAGCTCATCCAATTCACTCCCGCCTCCGGGTTCCACTTCGTCGTGCTTTTCTTAAGTTTTGTCCAGAATTCAATAGAACTCTTGCCCGTGATATCGCCAACGCCGAATTTACTTTCGTTCCAGCCTCCGAAGGAAAAAGGTTCCCGGGGAACAGGAACACCCACATTCACCCCGATCATTCCCGCGCTTGCACGGTCGATGATATAACGGGCCATTCCACCATTCTGCGTGAACACCGATGCGGCATTTCCATATGGACTCGCATTCTCGATGGCCAGCGCCTCATCCACGGTATCGGTACGCATGATGCTGATCACCGGGCCGAAGATCTCTTCCGTGGCGACAGACATCGTCGGCTTTACATGATCGATGACGGTCGGACCCACATAGGTCCCGTTCTCTTTTCCCTTCACCTTCACATTGCGGCCATCCACGAGGATCTTCGCTCCCTGTTGTTCCGCCTCGGTGATGAATCTCTCTATTCTTTCCTGCGAGGCCTTGTTGATGACTGCACCGAGATTTTCTCCCGGAATGATCTTCTTCACTTCTTCGCAGATCCTGTCGATGATATGATCTATACTACCTACGCCGATCATCGCACTCGCCGCCATGCAGCGCTGACCTGCGCATCCACTCATCGACGCAGCTACATTCTGTGCCGTCATATCGGTCTTCGCATCGGGCAATACGAGGAGATGATTCTTTGCGCCACCGAGTGCCAGGCACCGTTTGTAGTTCGATGTTGCACGCTTGTAGACGATCTTCGCCACTTTGGTACTACCCACGAATGACACCGCTTCAATACCGGGATGATCGCAGATGGCTTCCACGATCTCGACATCGCCGTGCACTATATTCAACACGCCATCGGGAAGACCCGCCTCCTTCAGGAGACCGGCCAGTCTTCCGCAACTCAGCGGTACTTTCTCAGATGGTTTGAGGATCAGGCAATTTCCAAGTGCAATGGCATTGGGCAATGTCCAGTTAGGTACCATGCTTGGAAAATTAAATGGTACTATCGAGGCCACTACTCCGAGCGGCACATGTTCCGTGCGGCATTCCACACCCCGGCTAACCTCGAGTACTTCACCCGTCACGAGTTGCGGAAGCGAGGTGGCGAACTCCGTCAGCTCGATACACTTCTCGATCTCGGCAATAGATTCTGCGATGGTCTTACCGTTCTCTTCGCTGCAGAGGGCCGCTAATTCCTGCAGGTTCTTTTCCAATAAATATTTATAACGAAAGAATACCTGGACGCGTTCCTTGATGGGAGTGCGGCTCCAGGCCGGGAAGGCTGATTTTGCTGCGGCCACGGCCTCATCGAGATCGGCTGAGGTAGACATGGGCACGCTGGATAATTCGCTGCCGTCGAGAGGGGAGACGACCGGTAGGGTGCGGCCATTGCCGCCGTTCTTCCATTGTCCATTGATGTAGTTCCGGACAGCAGGGTATTTCATCGGTAAGTTTTATTTTTTAAGGACGGCCAGGTATCAAAAAATCGTTGCACCATGCAATTCATCCGCTAAATTTCATTACTGTTGCAATCGAATGGGTTTCAACCATGCACCCGTTATAAATATACTCAAATTCACCAGTTATTCAAGCATAACCCCACTCTTTATGACACCGGAAAGAAGAGCCAAATTAAGCGATGTACTCGCCAAGCGTCAACCGGATCTGACGGTGGTGCTGGAGAATGTTTTCGATCCCCATAATATCTCCGCCGTCATGCGCACTTGTGATGCCGTAGGGATACAGGAGATATTTATCCTTAATACGAAGATCCCGCGCCATAAGAAATTCGGACCGCGCAGTTCATCCAGCGCGGCAAAATGGCTGACCATTCACCAGTTTGAGGAAACAGGGGCCTGCTTCGCCGCATTGCGGAAGCGTTATTCGGTTATTCTTACTACACACCTTAGCACGGACGCAACGAGCCTGTACTCGATCGACTTCACGAGGTCGACCGCGCTCATATTTGGAAATGAACATAGCGGTGTGAGCGAGGAGATACGTGCATTGGCAGACGGAAATTTTATCATACCGCAGATGGGCATCATACGGTCACTCAATATTAGCGTTGCCTGCGCGGTGAGCCTGTACGAGGCATTCCGGCAGAAGGATGTGGCGGGGCACTACCAGAGGCAGGACCTCGATCACGAGTTAAAGAAGGGATTGCTGGAGGAATGGAGTTTGAAGGAAGAGGGGGAATGACGTGAATAACGTGAATCGTGAGACGTCAATCGTGAATACCACACTCTATAATGAGAAAATTCGAATCGATTAACGTCCTGTCCTGGTCGATTCGAATATTCTTATCGCGGAGTGTATTCACGATTCACGTCTCACGATTCACGTCGAGGATTCACGTCGAGGATTGACGTCTCACGATTCACGTTCCTTCATTATTCGTCTCCTCATTGGCCTTCGCCAGCAGGTAGAGGAAGTAGATCCCGGCGCCGAGACTCAGCAAGGCCAGCAGGAACCCGAGTTTACTACCCGATTGAATACTTTTCGCCAGCGAGAAACCAACCAAAACCATGTAACCGAGGATGATGATCCGGTTGAGCAGTGTGCGGGATAGCATAAGCGTGGGTTTATGTTAAAAAAAAGGTCAGTAGGGTTGGGATGCGGGTTTTTGGGAATTCCATATTTAATTTAAACAATCCTTTGGAAAAGTTGATAAGTTGATTGGTTATAAGTTGATAAGTTTCGTAATAGGTTGGGGTTTCTTTATGCTCGTCGTGCACCTTGTGGTAAAAAGCTAACCACAAGGTGCACAAGGTTTTCACAAAGAACACAAGGAATACCTGAATACAGGACACCAACTTATCAACTTATTAACTAGTCAACTTATCAACTAATCAAGCCCCACCATGATGCCCGCTCGCCTGCACCCTGTTCCTCTCATCCACTTCATGTTTCAGGGAGTTGATGCTGACATTCAGTTCGAAGCCGATAAGCAATACCAATGAATTGAAATAGATCAGCAGCATCAGGATGAGGACGGTGCTGATGGATCCGTAGAGCTCGTTGTAGTTGGAGAAATTACTCACATAGTAGGAGAAGCCCGCAGTGAAGAAGATCATCAGGAAGGTGGCGAATATGGAGCCCGGGTTGATGAGCCGCCATCGCTTGATCACGGCCGGGGCATACCGATAGATAAAGGAAATGGAAAAGAAGAACATTACCACGATGACGACCCATCTCAGGTTATGGATGATCGTGATCACCGTGGAATTCTTCACGCCCAGCCACCTAAGCACCGAGCCCTGGAGTATCAGCGCGGCGATGGCTATGAAGAAAAGAATGAAGAGGATGGAAGTGAGACGAAGCGCTACCCACCTGCGATGGAGCCCTCTTCTTTTCTTGAAGCCGACGTAGTTCTTGTCAAATGACCGCATGATCCCCATCACCGCATTGGACGAGAAGAAGAGTGCCAGAATGAAACCCGTGGAGAGGAGGCCGGTCCGCGGTTTGCTAAGCATATCGGAAAGGAATTTTATCACACCCTCGTTGTTCTTCTCACCGGGCACCACATCTCTCACCAGGCCAAACATCTGGTGAATGAAGTCCTTGGAGATCGGCAGGTATGGTACCATTGTAAAGAGGAAGATGATCGCCGGTGGTATTGCCATCGTAAAATTGAAGGCGATGGCCGAAGCACGTTCCGTAAATCCCGTTTTCCGCGCCTGCTCGAAGAAGAAGCGTACCACATCGAATAGGGGAATACCCCGAAACCCGGGCAGCAGGATCTTCTTGCTTTTCCGGATAAGGAAACTGACCGGCGCGGATGTCACGATCACTCTATTTATTTGTGTCCAGAGTTGCATGGAATTATTTCACGTTGCGTTTGTTGAGTTCATCCTGGTACAGCTTAGCATACTTCATGTGATCCTGGTAGTTAGTCGTGAATACATGAGTACCATCGAAGGCGGTGCTGGCGACAAAATAAAGATAGTCGGTGGTGGGCGAATTCAACACGGCGTCGATGGTCTGTTGCGCCGGTGTACAGATGGGTCCGGGGGGAAGGCCTTTGTTCTCATAAGTGTTGTAGGGCGATTGGATCCTTGTATAGTCCTGGTAAATGCGCCGGAGGCTGAAATTCTTCATGGCGAATTTCACCGTCGGATCTGCCTGCAGCGGCATGCCCTTTGCGATCCGATTGCGGTACACGCTTGCAATATTGGGGCGGTCAGTCGCGGAGTTTGTTTCTTCATCGATGATGGATGCCATGGTGGAGACCTGCTCCGGCGTCATATGAAGGCTATCCGCCTTTTCTTTTCGCTCAGCTGTCCAGAAGGTCTTATAGGCTGTATGAAATTGCTGGAAGATCTTTCCCGCAGTTGTGTTCCACTTCAATGTATAGGTGAACGGCATGGCGGCAACCATAACGGTGTTGGTGTCGAGGCCGTATTCTCTTAATGAATCGGGACTGTTCAGAAAATCGATCATGTGCAGGGAATCGCATTCGAAGGCATTCCCGATACGGGCTGCAAGCGCCTCCTTGGTCCGGAGTTTTGTGATGACGAAATTCACAGGGCTTTGCTGCCCGTTTCGTAGCATCCTGACCAGCGAAAAGACATTCATTCCTTTTTTGATCTCGTAACGACCGGGTCTCACTGTTGTATAGCCGATGATCTTCGCGGCGCGCCTGAACCAACCTTCGCTGGAGATGATCTTCTTTTCCCGGAGGGAATCAATCATGGCATCATAACTTTCGCCGGTGGATACGAAGAAATATTTTTCTTCCGGGTGATGGACCGTGGGACCGAAGAATTCCCAGGCGATATAACCGGCAATAAGAACAATGACCGCGATGATGCCGGAGATCAGTTTTCTTTTCATACGTTGGATTTAAGTACAATTAGCCAATTTGATAATTTGACAATGTGCCAATGCTGGCGTGCCATGAGAAGTGTCCGTCAATAACAATTCCCTCCAAATTGTATTTCTTTGTGTTCCTTAGTGCTCTTTGTGTCTTAGTGGTTCAAAAGAAATTTTTACCATAATACGCAAGCATTGGCACATTTTCAAATTGGCTAATTGGCTAATTTGTCTGGCCAAATTAATGAAAAAACCCTGTCTTTCCGACAGGGTTCCATATTATCAAAATGCGCTTTATTTCTTTGTCGAATCTGCTGGTAGGGTGGTGGTATTCAATGGCAGTGTGGTTGGATTGACCGGTGCCGGCTGAGAGGTGGATGGCAGGGTGGCGTCGCTTGCCTTGCTAGGGGCGCTTGCTGCAGCCGAGCCGCTGATAAAGATCGAGGACAAAACACACAGTACGCCGATGATGCCGGCGAAGATCCAGGTGCCTTTTTCAAGAACGTCGGTCGTTTGTTTCACACCCATGAATTGGTTGCTGAAGCCACCGAATGTGCCGGCAAGGCCGCCGCCTTTGGGGTTTTGTATCAATACGATAAGAGCAAGGATCGCTGAGGCCAGGATGATCAAGATCACGAAGAAAATAGTCATGTCACAATTACTTTAGTAGTTCGATTTTCGCTGCAAAATAAGAGCTTTTGGGGGGATCGAGCAAACTTAATTTCCGGTATATCTCCCTGGCTTTCTCATGATTTCCCTGTTTTTCCCAGACCTCTGCCATGGCCTCCGTCACCACCTCGCGGTCGCTGATCGAGCGTTCGGCCATTTGTTCCACATTCTTATCCTCGGTGGCGGTGGTCACCGTCGTCATTTCGGCCGGGGGTATGCGCTTCATCGCTTTCAGCCATTCGGTAAAGCTTTTCAGCTGAACGCTGAAGCGGTCCTTCGGCTTTTCATCGTCCTTTACACGCACTCCCTGGGAGGCGAAGTAATCGACGGTATGATAAGGCTCGAAACTGAGTTCTGCCTTCGCGGGATCGATCGTTTCCATTTGGAAGACCGGCATCCTCAATGGCGGGCCATCGCTTGCCTCTTCTGTTGATTCTTCTTCTTCCGGCAAAGTGGAGGATGAGATGGTCTGGTCTACGACGCCCTCATCGGTCACCGGCGTCTCTATCTCATGGATCTTTTCGCCGGGAAATGATACTGGCTCCGCGACGGGTATATGAAGATGGTCGGAATGCGTTGCATGCAAAGGCGATGAATTTTCTTCGGAATGAGGCGGGAGCCGCTCCTGTGCTGATTCTACAGCATCATTGCCGGAGAAAGATGCGGCCATGGCCATATCGTTCACGAGCAACTGATCCAGCCAGAGGGAATCCCGGAAGTGGATCGACGCGCGTTCCCTATTGTCCTTTGCAAGCTGATCATCTTCCTTTAGTTTGGTAAGGAGCAATACCTGTACGGGCCCGAAGAAGGGATATTGCGCAGCCAATTGCTGCAGCTCCTCGCGACTACAATCATGAAGGGAATCTTTCCCCGTAATGGATTTCGCCAGTTGGTCGACAACGGAATTCATGCACGCAAGTTAGCGTAATACCCTTTTTACACGAAAAATTAGGGCCTTTTAATTGAGGTCTACCAGTTGGAGAAGAGCCGGTTAAAGATATCGTCCGACATTCCGCGCAGGATCTCGTCGAACAGCCCTGCCTGGGCGGCTTCCAGCGTGGAGCCGGCGGAAAATTCGAAGCTCCGGCTTACATCGTACTCGGTGGTCTTATCGGATCTTTGATCATTCAGAATGAGGTGCACACCTACCGTAAGGCGGTTGGTTGCCACGTGCTGGTTCGAAATACCGGAGGTACTGACGGAATAGTTGGTGATCGTACCATTGATCACCCAGTCCGCGTTGTCGTTATTCGTCTGCGAGAGCCGCGTCTGGCTCACGATCTTCTGCCGGACTTTATCAGTAAGGCGCGGGCTTAGCTGCGGATTGACGTATTGCGCCCTGTTCTCGATGAAATTTACTTTTACGGTCTTGATACTATCGGGTATGGAGATATCGCGGAATTTATAGATGCCACAACCCGTATTGAATACGCCGGTAAATGCCAGGCAGGTAGCAATGAGTACGGCTGCCATCATGCCCTGGTAACCGCGGTTTATTTTTCTTCCTGTCGATTTCATCGGTGCTTGTTTATTCATCGATATCATATTCCTTCAATTTCCGGTATAAGGTCCTTTCGCTGATGCCCAGGTCCAGTGCGGCATCCTTGCGCTTGCTCCGGTGTTTCTTCAGCGCCTTAATGATGAGTTCCTTTTCCTTGTCCATTATATTGAGGCTCTCCTCCACTTCTTCATGATCGTGTATGTCTTCGTGATGAACAAGTACCTGCTGCTGGTTGGGCTGCGGTGTTTGCATCATTGGTTGCGACAGCATCGGCTGCATGTTGTCATTCATCTTGAGTTCCTTCAGATCATTCATGAAGGAAGGGTTCTGCGATACCATGCCGGGATTCTGCAATACTTCAAGGAACATCTTCTTCAGTTCTGTTACATCCTTCTTCATATCGAAGAAAAGCTTGTACAGTATCTCACGTTCATTTGCGAAATCGGGGCCGTTGCTATGCGAGGTAACGGCGGGCAGCCGGTTGCTCGAATAGGGTTGGAGGAACTTGCTGAGATCCTTTGCCGAGATATTCTTATTGATCGAAAGTACGGATATCTGCTCCGCAATGTTCTTCAATTCGCGCACATTGCCGGGCCAGGGATAGTTAATTAACAGGTTTTTCGCTTCGTCATCCAATTGCACGGAGCCCGTCTTATACTTATCGGCGAAGTCGGCGGCGAACTTGCGGAAAAGAAGGTGGATGTCTTCCTGGCGATCGTGGAGGGAAGGCACGCGGATGGGAACGGTGCTCAACCTGTAATAGAGATCCTCCCTGAATTTCCCCTGCTGCACTAATTGCAGGAGGTCTTTATTCGTTGCCGCGATCACGCGCACATCCGTCTTCTGCACCTTGCTTGATCCCACACGGATATATTCGCCGGCTTCAAGTACGCGGAGCAGGCGGGCCTGTGTGCCGAGCGGCATCTCACCGATCTCATCGAGGAAGATAGTACCGCCGTTTACCGTCTCGAAGTATCCCTTTCGTGAATCGACGGCGCCGGTGAAGGAGCCTTTCTCATGGCCGAATAATTCGGAGTCGATCGTTCCCTCTGGCATGGCGCCGCAGTTGACGGCGATGAAGGGATTATGTTTACGATTGGACAATGAATGGATGATGATGGAGAACGCTTCCTTTCCAACGCCGCTTTCCCCGAAGATCAGGACCGTAAGATCGGTATTGGCCACCTGTACCGCCACCTGCAATGCATAGTTTAGCGCTGGTGAATTCCCAATGATGCCGAACCGGTTCTTTATTGATTGAATTTCCATAATAATTCGTTTTTCGTTGGCCGGGTCAATTATTAAATGACCGCCTGGCCTTGTCGTACAATGTTTCCCAGCAGTGTGCCTTGTGTACACTCCGTCGCCTCCACCCATACATAATCGCCCTTTGACAGACAGTAGTCCTCCTTGGCGAAGACGAATACTTTATTCTGCGAGCTTCTTCCCATCCAGTCCAGGCTGCTCTTCTTGCTATCGCCTTCAATGAGTATCCTGAATGTCTTTCCAATATCCCGCTGGTTGCTTTCCAGGGAAAGCCGGTTCTGTAGTTCCACTATTTCATACAGCCGTTTCTTCTTGACCTCAAGTGGTACGTCGTCGGTATAGCGGCGCTGGGCGAGTGTGCCGGGCCGTTCGCTATAGAAATACATGTAGCTGAGATCATACTGGCTGGATCTCATGATGCCGAGGGTATCCGCATGATCCTGCTCTTCTTCCGTGCAGAAGCCGGCAATGATATCCGAACTGAGCCCGCATTCCGGCATGATCTCCCTTATTCTTTTCACCCGCGCCATATACCATTCACGGGTATAGGTGCGGTTCATCAATTGCAATAATCGCGTGGAACCGCTTTGCACCGGCAGGTGGATGTATTTGCAGATGTTCTCGTACTTCGCCATCGTGTACAGTACTTCATCCGTGATATCCTTTGGATGCGAAGTAGAAAAGCGGACCCGCAGGCCGGGAGAAAGGTTGGCCACCTGCTCCAGCAGCATGGCAAACGTGACGGGCTCCGTCGAGTGGTCATTGCAATAATAGTAGCTATCCACATTCTGGCCGAGTAGCGTCACTTCCTTATATCCTTTGGCAAGCAGATCGCGGCATTCTTCGAGAATACTTTCGTTGTCGCGGCTTCTCTCGCGGCCGCGGGTAAATGGAACCACGCAGAAGGCACACATGTTATTGCATCCGCGCATGATACTGACGAAGGCATTGATGCCATTGCTATTCAGTCTGACGGGGGAGATGTCTGCATAGGTCTCATCGCGACTGAGCAATACATTTACTCCTTTCTGTCCCGTCCCTGCCTCTTCGATCAGGGAAGGAAGACTGCGGTATGCGTCAGGGCCGATTACGAGGTCGACAAGCTTCTCTTCCTCGAGAAATTTTCCTTTCAGGCGTTCGGCCATGCAGCCGAGTACACCCACCAGCAATCCCTTCCGCTGTTTCTTCAATTTCCTGAATTCGGTCAGGCGTTTCCGCACCGTTTGTTCCGCTTTTTCACGGATAGAGCAGGTATTTATAAAGATGAGATCTGCTTCTTCCACATTGCGGGTGGCGCCGAATCCTTCCCCTTGCAGGATAGAAGCAACAATTTCACTGTCCGCAAAGTTCATCTGGCACCCATAGCTTTCGATGTAAAATCGCTTCCGGTAGGTGTTTGGATCATCCACAAACGAGGCAAACGCTTCTCCCTGGCGGTTTTCATCATGTACCTTATCTGTCACGAAGTCAAGCATTCAACGGAAATTTGAACGGCAAATATACGGAATGGTGACAGGATGGCAGTGCTTCTGTTAGAAATTTGATCCCAAGTAGCTAATTAGCCAATTTGGTAATTTGATAATTAGCCAATTGGGCGTGGGACATAGGAGATGTCCGACGAAACCGAGCGTCGTCGTCGCATTTGTAGAGTCGCCGGCCAAAGGCGTAATTGGCCAGTTGTTTTTGAGCGGAAGACGGGACTCGAACCCGCTACCTACAGCTTGGGAAGCTGTCGCTCTACCAGGTGAGCTACTTCCGCGGGGGAAAGTCAAAAGTCAAAATTAAAAATTAAAAAGTCAAAAATAGACCCTGATAAATTGGGGAGAGCCTCAATTTATGGCTCACGTTCTTGTCTTACAACCCCCGATGGATTTGAATTTCCCGCTATAAGCAAAACACTTTCCGTCCGAGTAATAAGATCGGGCGACTTTAGTCAACATATCAAATTCCTCTGTAGATAATTTATACTTGTTGTTAACGCTTACACCACCGCCTTCTTGAAAGGGAATATCAATATTTCTCGCATATTTTTCAAATAGGTCAGGATGGGTTTTACTGAACCATTCCATAAAATCCTCGAATTCTTTTGTAAGGCTATTCATATATGTCCCTTTTGTGGTTGTATTAGGGTGTATGGTTATAGCTGGAAATATGCTTAATTTAGTTGATGGCAAAAGCTAAGAGATCACTCTCTCCGAAGCCTAAAAAGAAGGGCAAGTATGATATTACTATAAAACAGCCTTACAGCCGATCAACTACTTAAACAGGCTGTAAATACTCCAATTAAATTAAAAAGAAGAAGTGTATATTTTCTTTGACATTTTTAACGAACATCCTGAACTGGTAGAAAAGATTTCTACTGAGGAAGATATTTTTTACACTAGTTATTTAAACTTCTTTGAAGAAAAATTAAATCATTTGAAAGCCGAAATTGAAGCGGAAGAAGGGGAAATGGAAGGAGTGTTTACCGTCATTCATATACTGGAAATTAACAAAGGGCCAGCTGCATTCTTTGGATATTCGGAGAATTTAAAAAAGAGAATGGCCTCATCTTTTAGTAAGCAGGATTTTGAGAAATTCGCTTCTGATCTTCAAAAGAGAAGGCAGGAATTTCTCAGCTGACAGGAAACTCCGTTGCCCCTTTGCTTGCCTATATTCCCCGCTGAGACACAACGTGAATCGTGAGTCGTCAATCGTGAACCTGCCTGCCGGCAGGCAGGTTGAGGCACTCTGATCGATTCGAATAGTCGCACAACAGGTGTTGTATTCACGTTTCACGACTCACGATTCACGTCTCCTGATTGACCTCTCGCGGCCGAAGAGTCCATCACTACCTTCTTCCTGAGCCAGCTATCTTTCACCGGGATGATCCACTTGTTCTCCATCTCTTCCTTCGTCTGCACGAGGTTGTTGAAATAGAGAGTATCGCCATCGACAAAACCGTTATCCACGGCATATTGTAGCTGTGCGAGGGGCAGCAATTGGATCTTATCTTTTATCACAAAAGCCAAGGTGGTCCGGTCGAATAGATTTATCTTGAAGTGCTGCTCCAATTCTTTTATGAGACGTACCGAACTGTCGGTGCTGCACCCGCTGACGCCAGTGGCCGTTTCATCCGCCATCAGTACTATAAATTGCCCAAATAAAAGATATCCCGCACCCTTTACCGGTACACCGTGACTGTTCCATTTCCCCGTGAATTCTCCGAGCAATTCCTCGGTTTCCATTGCCTCATGCAGCGTCAATAAACGACTGGACTGGTAGATCCACACTCTTGACCCGGCATGAAAACTACCGTCGAGAAGGTATATATAATCGAGATTCATAGCACTAAATTACGCAAAAACCCGCCATGAGAGTTCTTCAGAATCTGCACACCATCTTAGCTCACTGGATGTACACCCGGGAGGAATGGGAGAGTTTTCTTCGCTGGGACAAGGCAAGAAAAGGCATCATCTATTCATTTTTTTTCCGTGTCTTCCCACAGCGGCGATTCGTGGTACCCGAGATCACGATAACCGGCATGAAGATCTGGATCGGCAACGACGCCGAATCGTTCATGGATCAAAATCACCAGTTGAAGCGCATCCGTATCCGCGATGCGGGGAACCTGAACATCCTGGAGATCGCATACGAGCGGATAAACGGAAGGACGAAAAAAAGGTATGAGATAAGGATACCCGTTCCCAAGGGGAAATTAAGAGAGGCGATAGAAGTGCAGGAGAGTCTTGGCGGATATACGGTTTAGTGATCAGTCGATCATACTTGCTGCCACCAGTTCCGCCACATCCATTACCGCGATATTATCTTCCTTCTCGGCGAGCTTCACCCCATCGGTAAGCATTGTATTGCAAAAAGGACACGCCGATGCGATCACCGTAGCGCCGGTTCCGATCGCTTCTTTACTTCGTTCGGCATTTATGCGGATCGTTCCTTTTTCTTCTTCCTTGAACATCTGTGCGCCACCCGCGCCGCAACAAAGGCCTTTGCTCCGGCAACGTTTCATTTCAACCAACTCGGCATCCAATGCCTCCAGTACTTTGCGCGGCGCCTCGTAAATGCCATTGGCGCGTCCGAGGTAGCAGCTATCATGATAGGTGATGCGTTTTCCTTTGAATACTCCTCCTTCCTTCATCTTTATCTTTCCCTCATCGATGAGTTGCTGCAGGAAAACAGTGTGATGGATCACTTCGTAATTGCCTCCGAGTTGTGGGTATTCATTCCGGAGGATATTGAAACAATGCGGGCAGGCGGTGACGATCTTCCTGACACCATAATTATTCAAGACCTGGATATTCTGGTAGGCCATCATCTGGAACATGAACTCGTTTCCTGCACGGCGAACAGGATCGCCTGTACACATTTCCTCCTTTCCCAATATCGCGTAGCTGGTATTTGTCTTTTGAAGTATGGTGACGAAGGCCCGCGTTATCTTTTGTGCGCGTTGATCGAAGCTGCCTGAACATCCCACCCAAAAAAGTATTTCCGGTGATCTTCCCTCTGCAAACAAGCCCGCCATCGTAGGAACATCCATGTATGAAAATTTAATTCAAATCTAAAGTAAAAACCATATTCATCGGCATAGTCATTTGGTTTCCTTTATTTTTGTTGACCTGTCATGAAGCTTAAGAAATTTTTTAATAAACTGACCCGTTGGGAACTCTGGAATTTTTACGTGCTGTATGCGCCTATCAGCCCGGTATGGTTCTGGTATTGCCTCCGCAGCTGGTCCATGTGGTTCTTCAGTTCTTCCAATCCCACCATCACTTTCGGCGGCTTCGAGGGAGAAGGCAAGAAGGAAATGTACGATCAGTTGCCGCCTCATCTCGTGCCGCGGACCATTTATGTAAAGCATGACCTGCCTTTTTCGGATCTCAGGAAAAAGATTGCAGAGGCGGGATTCTCCTATCCATTCATTGTTAAGCCAGACATTGGTATGAAGGGAATACTCTTCCGAAAGATAGAGACCGAAGACCAACTATTGAAATATCATGAGCGGATCCCGGTGGAATACATTGTGCAGGACCTGATAGAACTGCCGGTGGAGGTCAGTGTTTTCTATTACCGTTATCCCGATCAGCAGAAGGGTGTGGTGAGTGGCTTTATCAATAAGGAATTGCTGCAGGTGGTTGGCGATGGCAGGCTGACGCTGAAGGAGCTTATCGGGCAGCATCCGCGGGCGCGCTTCCGGATGGATGAAATGCAGCACCGGCATGGGCATCGTTTCGACCGCGTGATCGACGCGGGCGAGGTATTTTATCTTTCCTATGCGGGCAATCACAATCGGGGTGCTCAGTTCACCAATCTTCATAATGAGATCAATGCCGGGTTGCACGGGGTATTCGACGAGTTAAGCCATTTTACCGATAAATTCTACTACGGTCGATACGATATCAAGACCACATCGATCGAGGATCTGAAGCAGGGAAAGAATTTCCTGATCCTCGAATTCAATGGGTGTGGTGCGGAGCCGAATCATATCTATGATTGTGGAATGAATATCTGGCAGGCCTATGGGGTGATACTTCAGCACTGGACGGCATTGTACCGGATCAGTCGTTACAATCACCGGCATGGTACGCCTTACTGGTCCTTCAGGAAGGGATGGAATTTTCTGAAAGAAAGTAATAGGCATTTTAAGATGTTGGAGGAGTATGATTGATCACGTGAAACGTCAATCATCAACGTGAATCGTGAGTCGTCAATCGTGAATAGTCTCCGATTTTGTGAAATCCTGGTGCTCTTCGTCCAAAGGACTTCGGTGGAGTGGTTCTCCATATAACTTAGCAACCTATCAATTCATAAACCCCTTCATCTTATGTATTCCTTCGTGCCCCTTTGCGTCTTTGTGTCTTCGTGGTTTCCTGCCAACTAATCCCCCAGCTTTCCTATTTTCGCTGCATGCATCCATTACTCCGTATATTCTTCACGGGAATGCTGGTCAGTTTTCTCGGTTCATTGCCGTTGGGAACGCTGAACATAGCTGCCATGCAGATCTCTATCTCAGAAGGCGTGCTGTCGGCCATTCTTTTCTCCGTCGGCTCATTGCTTGTTGAAGTGATCTATGTCCGGCTTTCACTGGTGGCCATGGATTGGGTGACGAAACAGGAGAAGTTATTTCGCATTTTAGAATGGGTGACCTTACTCATCGTTGTAGCCCTGGCCGTATCGAGTTTCTATGCCGCCATGCACCCGACACATAGCAAGAATATCATTCTTAGCAGCCGGCTGCCAAAACTTCTGCTCGGCATGGTGATGTGCGCAGTAAACCCGGTGCAGATCCCATTCTGGTTCGGATGGAGCACGGTCCTATTTACCAAGAAGATATTGCTACCCAGGAAGGATCACTACAATGCCTATATCGTCGGCATCGGTCTCGGCACTTTCATCGGGAACGCCGTCTTTATTTTCGGCGGCCTGCTCATCGCCAGCAAGATCAACGATAACCAGCATATACTGAACTGGGTGATTGGAGGAATATTTGCCGTTACGGCCGTTATCCAGGTATGGCGCATGTGGAGAAAAAAAGATTCGGCGCATCACATAGAACACCCGGAGGAACTAACAGATCGTATCAAACAGAGAATGGATAAATTCCATCAACGCAATCACTAGAGGCCAATTTGACAATTTGATAATTTGGTAATTTGACAATGATCCTAAGTAGGATCAGTGATTACACATCGGAGCACGCCCCATTATCAAATTACCAAATTATCAAATTGTCCTAGTCCACCACAAACAACCTACACCCTCCCTCCGTACTACTCCGGTGCGGTTCGTTATTATCTCCCACGAAATAGGTCATCCCCTGTTTTAATATGAAAATGCGGCCATCCTGGAGCTCGGTTTGCATTTCGCCTTCCAGGCAATGAAGAATATGTCCCTTGCTGCACCAATGATCCGCCTTGTAGCCTGGCGTGTATTCGACCAATCGTACACGGATCGTATTCATCATCTTCACCTGCCAATAGGCCTTGCCCGTTTCGCCGGTTCGTTCTTCTTTGGGGATGGTGGACCAGTCGAGTGTTTGAAAGTTGAAGGAAGAAATATTCATGCTGATGGTAGTTAGAGAGTAGTAATTCAAAATTAAAAATTAAAAAGTCAAAAAATGAACAGTCTTTCATGAGGAGTGCACATCGTTTTGTGAATTCTGGATTCCTATTTCAAAAACTAAATGAATTTCCCAGTAGCATACTGGTCACTTTTTGACTTTTTAATTTTGACTTTCAAACCCCACTCCCTCCAACTAATCGCTCTCCGTCCACTTATCCCTCTCATCCGGGCTGAATTTCCACGGCGCAAAGTTATTTTCCACGTTGCTGAACATGGCCGCCCATTCCGGCGGAGTATTACTTTCCTCCATCACGAGGTAGCGGCGGAGTTGCAGGATGATGTCCAGCGGTGAGATACTCACCGGGCATTCCTGCACGCAGGCATTGCAGGTGGTACAGGCTCTGAGTTCCTCGACGGAAATATAGTCATGCAGCAGGCTCTTGCCATCCTCTCCGGCCTTGCCGTTCTTGTTGATTTCTTTCCCGATCTCCTCGGCGCGATCGCGGGTGTCCATCATGATCTTGCGCGGAGAAAGAAGTTTACCCGTCTGGGTAGCTGGGCATGCCGCCGAACAGCGGCCGCACTCGGTGCAACTATAGGCATCCAGCAGGTTCTTCCAACTGAGATCGGTGACATCCTTTGCGCCGAATTTCGCCGGAGGCTCGCTATTGCCCGTTGGTGCCAATTCGGGTTGCATGGCATACAGTACTTCCTTCTGTATCGCCTCCATATTCTCCATTTCACCCAGGGGCTCCAATCTTGCATAATAGCTATTGGGAAATGCAAGCACAATGTGCAGGTGTTTGGAATAGGGAAGATAGTTAAGGAAGGCCAGGATACCGACAATGTGCAACCACCAGCAAAAGCGTTCCACCCATACCAGGCCATTGTTGCCAAGGCCATTCAACAGCGGATGCAGGTATTGAGACAGGATGAAGTTACCGGTGGGATGCGCCGCATAGTGCTCCATGCCGCGCTCCTGCAGGAGAGTGTCACTCGCATTGAGTGTCAGGAACAGCAGCATCAGTATGATCTCTGTGATCAGGATATAATTCGCATCCGACCGGGGCCAGCCATCGAGGTCGCCGCTGATGAAGCGTTTTAATTTTACCACATTCCTCCGTAAAAGGAATACCACACAACCGGCCAGGACGAGGAAGGCAAGTATCTCGAATGCATTTATCAGGAATGTGTACAGGCCACCGAGGAGAGGCGCGAATAAGCGGTGAGTGCCAACCAGTCCATCGATGATGATCTCGAGGATCTCGATATTGATGATGATGAAGCCGGCATACACGAAGAAGTGTAGCACGGCAACGAGTGGGTTACGAAACATCTTCTTCTGTCCAAATGCCAGCAGCAACACATTCTTCCAGCGCGTGGCCGGCTGGTCGCTGAGGTCTTCCTTCCTGCCCAGCCGGATATTGCGGATGATCTCCTTTGCCTTCTTCGTAAAGAAAAAAATGGCAGCGGCACTGACAAGAATGAAGACGACTTGCTGGACTATCTGCATAAGATGTTACTTGGTGTGCTAAATTAACCGATAATCAAACGAATTGCATGAATATAATGCACAATTTAAATCCCTTTCCTGTAAATTCGTCCATGCCCGTTCATGCGGGAAATGAGACTATGGCAATGACAAAAAACTATATCCTTGACCAGGCCGTTGCGGAGAAGAAGCTGCGGCGGATGTCGCTGGAAATACTGGAGAATAATGCCGAAGAAGAAGAGCTTATCCTCGTCGGTATCCGCGAGAGTGGAAGCGTTGTGGCCCGTAATATCCAGCGCATGATAGCGGAGAATTCGAAGGTAAAAACGGTACTGATCTCTGTTTCCCTGGATAAGCGCATTCCCGGCGATGTCATTCTCGATTCATCCATTGATTTCACGGGTAAGGTCATTATCCTCGTCGACGATGTCTCCAATAGCGGTAAGACCTTACTATATGCCCTGAAGCCTTTTCTCGCTTTTCATCCCAAGAAAATCCAGGCACTCGTGCTGGTAGAGAGAAGTCATAATTCCTTTCCTGTTCGCCCCGACTATATCGGGCTATCCATTGCTACAACTCTGCAGGACCATATCTATGTTGAAGTGAAGGATGAGCAGGTTATCGGAGCCTATCTCGCGTAAAACACAATTAGCCAATTAGTAAATGTGCAAATGTGCCAATGATCCTCATTCGAAGAGTCGTTATTTATTATATCATTCCCAATTAAGAAATTAGATAATTATCAATTCGGCAATTAGAAATGATCTTACTCAGTCGATCATTGCCGCTCACAGCACGCCCAATTGGCACATTTGCACATTGGCTAATTGGCACATTTCCTTTAGAAGTATAACGCATAAAATCGAAACTTCCCTTTCTTCATCATCACCGCCGGCGCAGGACATTTGAATGAATTCAGCAGCGAGAACACTGTCTTCAGCACCCGGCTCTTCGTCCTTATACGGGTGAAGTCGATATCGGGCGCCAGGTAGAATTGTCGCCTCCGGCGGATATCTGTACGGTCGATACTATTGCCCTGCTGATCCAGCCACTTGTTCTCGAAGCCCCCGAACATTCCATCCGCACCATAGCCGATGGAGACATTCAGCCATACGGGGAGTCGCGCATCCGGCAGAAAGGAATGAAGATTGGCGCTGAACCAATAGGTCTGCGCATTGTAGTCCTTGAGCATGCGCTCATACCAGGGCTTGCCGAACAGGTCATTCGCGCGCGACTCGAGTTGCGGCGTTCCATAGTCGTTATGATGAAAGGAAAATTTGTATTGAATGCGTTGCTCCTTCCAGAGCAGTTCCTGCGCCATGAAGATCCCCGACCCGGCAATATTCGCCGCGATGTCGCTCCAGCTCCATCCCCATTTCGAAGAATGGGCATCCAGGAATTCAATACCGGTGAGGAATGCCACACCGCTTAGTCCACCCACCAACACGGCCTTCTTATGAGGCAAGCCCGCCCATTCCCACATGGCCGTCGTTGCACGGCCGGTGTTATAGGCCGTCCATGCATGCCCTACCTTATCCATCTGCAGCCATTCCCTGCTATCGTTGAAGACCTTAAAGGAGGTATGCGGATAGTCTTTATACCAGGCGCTGTTCAGTACTACCAGGGCGCCGCCATAACCGACACTGCTGAGACCACCGATTAATAATTGGCGTCCCTTTTTCTGTTTGGATGAAAGAGATGCAGGCAGCAATGATGTGTCGCCCGCATCCATTGCCGGTTGAATACTGAAAGTAGCTTGCGTGGCCGGTACGCCGGATGATTGTGCCCCGGCCTGCAACAGTAAAAGCAATGCAATGATCAGGAAATTCTTTTTTTTCCCGGTTGCGTGAGTTGACCGATGGAAGGACGATAGCGGGAAAGGAAAGCAATTGCAGGGCAGGGACCATGGCTTCCTGGATAGAGATACGAGTATTGGCGATGCCCTCATGAATACAAAAATACGTTTCCCATGGAGAAGTAGATTTGCATGTCAAAAATTGATAACTTCATTCTCCTGTCTGATATTAACATCATTAACCCGAAAACGAAATATATGGACGCTGCCATACAAAAGAAAATAAGTGCCTGGCTCAGTGGAAGTGTGGATCAGGCCACGAAGGATGAAATAACCCGCCTGCAGAAGGAGGCGCCCGATGAACTGGCAGATGCATTTTACCGGAACCTCGAATTTGGGACCGGTGGTTTGCGGGGCATCATGGGCGTAGGCACCAACCGCATGAATAAGTTTACGGTGGGCATGGCAACGCAGGGCTATGCGAATTATCTCCGGCAATCCTTTCCGGGAACGGAAGTGAGGGTCTCCATTGCGCACGACAGCCGCAACAATAGCCGGTTCTTCGCCGAGACCACGGCCCATGTGTTTGCCGCAAATGGTATAAAGGTCTTCCTCTTCGAATCGTTGCGACCCACACCCGAACTATCTTTTGCTATCCGCACGTTGAAGTGCCAGGGAGGCGTGGTATGTACCGCCTCGCATAATCCGAAAGAATACAATGGCTACAAGGCATATTGGGACGATGGCGCCCAGTTGGTGCCGCCGCATGATACGAACGTGATCAAAGAAGTGGAGAAGATCGGCTCCGTTGATGAAGTAAAATGGACGGGCAACGATTCCAATATCACCATCATCGGAAAGGAGATGGACGATAAATATATCGACATGGTGAAGGGACTCAGCGTGTACCCGGATGTGATCGCGCGGCACAAGGACCTGAAGATCGTCTATACACCCATCCATGGCACGGGTATCACGCTCGCGCCTGAAGTGTTGAAACGCTTTGGCTTCGAGAACGTGAACATCGTGCAGGAACAGGCCGTTCCCGATGGAAATTTCCCGACCGTGAAGTATCCCAACCCCGAGGAAAAGGAGACGATGAGCATAGGGCTGAAGAAGGCAAAGGATATCGGGGCGGATATATTGCTGGGAACCGATCCGGATGCAGACCGCGTGGGAATAGGTATCAAGGATAATCATGGCGACTGGGTGCTGATGAATGGCAACCAGACGGCGGTGCTTGCATTCAACTACATACTGGAGGCCAGGAAGGCGAAGGGCATCAACAAACCAAACGATATGGTGGTGACGACGATCGTTACGACCGGAATGATCGATGGCATAGCAAAGGGGAACGATGTAAAATGTTACCGCGTGCTGACGGGCTTTAAATGGATCGCTGAACTGATCAGGGAAAAGGAAGGCAAGGAAAACTATATCGTCGGCGGCGAGGAAAGCTTCGGCCTGATGATCGGCGATAAGATCCGCGATAAGGATGCCGTGAGCGCGGTGGCCCTGCTTTGCGAGATGGCGGCCTATGAAAAAGACAAAGGCAAGAGCCTCTTCGATAAATTGATCGAATTGTACATTCAATACGGATTCTATAAGGAAGACCTGATATCCATTACCAAGAAGGGAATGGACGGGCAGCAACAGATAGCGGCGATGATGGAGACCTATCGCAAGCAGCCGCCGATGACCATTAACGGCTCACCGGTGGTACAGTTGCTCGACTATGAATTGCAGAAAGGAAAGAACCCGCAGACCAATGAAAGCTGGGATATCAAACTGCCGAAGTCGAATGTGCTCCAGTTCATCCTGGCGGATGGAAGCATTATTTCCGCCCGACCGAGCGGTACGGAACCGAAGATAAAATTCTACTTCAGTACGAAGGAGGCATTGAAATCGGCCGGTGATTTCGATACGGTGAATAAACAATTGGACGTGAAGATCAAGGCTATCATTGCAGACATGAAGCTGCAAAGCTGATCGTTAATTAACACGACGTAAATAGTTTTATAAAGGGGTTTCACTTTTCATTTTGATTTGCGGGATTAATTTTCCGGAAAAAATATGAGAAGTCTTTTACCCCTTTTTTTATTGGTCGTTAGCTCCGGTTGTTTTGTCGCTCAGCCGGTACCGGTCCGCCAGGACGTGGCAGAGAACAACAAAGACTACAAGGTGGATTACCTGTTCGAGCATGAGGGCTGCAAGGTCTATCGTTTCTATGACCGGGGCAATTATGTGTACTTTACCAATTGCAATGGAGAGGCGATCATGAAGACGGATAGTACCGAGGTGAGGAATTCGATAAAGGTGATCAATTAGCCAATTTGACAATGTGCCAATTAGCGTGCTCCGATAAGTAATGACTCTTCTGATGAGGATCATTGGCACATTGTCAAATTGGCTAATTGGCACATTCCTACCGGCCTCTTGCAAAATAAAAAATCTTCGGGACCTTTGCGGTGTATTATCTTGCAATCTTCTTATGAGACCCAACGAAGACACATACCGTCATAAAGGATTACGAAGGAAACTGGTCGACATCGTGAAGTCGAAAGGCATTACAAATGAGAAGGTGTTGCAGGCCATCGACAATATCCCGCGTCATTTCTTCCTCGATTCTGCCTTCGACGAGGCGGCTTATGAAGACAAGGCCTTCCCGATAGGAGAGGGACAGACCATCTCCCAGCCCTATACAGTGGCCTTTCAAACCCAGCTATTGGAACTGCGACCTTTCCTTAAAATATTGGAGGTGGGTACCGGCAGCGCCTACCAGGCCGTTGTGCTTGCCGAGTTGGGGGCGCAGGTCTATACCATCGAGCGGCAGAAGAAACTCTTCGAGCTCAACAAGTCATTCCCCTTCCTGAAAAAATATTTATCTATTAAATTCTTCTACGGCGATGGCTATGAGGGCCTGCCTACGTATGGTCCGTTCGACCGGGTCATCATCACGGCTGCGGCACCGGATATCCCGCAAAAATTAGTAGACCAGCTCAAGCCCGGTGGCATGATGGTCATTCCTGTTGGAGAAGGGAATGTTCAGCAGATGCGCCGCCTCACCAAACTCGAAAGCGGATCGTTGAAGGAGGAGGTGTTTGGGAATTTTTCTTTTGTGCCGATGTTGGGAGGGAAGAATAATTAGACAATTAGTCAATGTGCCAATTAGCCAATGTGCAAATTAGGCGTGCTCCGATTTGCAGTGACGCTACGAATGAGGATCATTGGCACATTTGCACATTGACTAATTGGCTAATTGGTACTACAGGTGTATCGCCTCTCCCAACGCCACCTCTATCGCGTCCTTCACGCTCTCGCTGATGGTGGGGTGGGGGTGAATGCTGTTCAACACCTCATGATAGGTCGTTTCCAGTTTCCTCGCCGTTACCGTCTCTGCAATGATCTCCGTCACGTTATAGCCAATGGCATGTGTTCCCAGCCATTCGCCATACTTGGCATCGAAGAGTACCTTGATGAACCCTTCTGTATGCCCGGCCGCGGAGGCCTTGCCACTTGCGCTGAGGGGAAATTTGCCAACCTTTATTTCGTAACCGGCATCCTTTGCCTGTTTCTCGGTGTAACCGACCGAAGCTATTTCGGGATAGCAGTAGGTGCAACCCGGTACATTATTATAATCGAGGCCTTCCGGCTGATGATTGTATTTCTTCTCCGCGAAGCCGATCGCTTCCACACAAATGATCCCTTCCTTACTGGCCACGTGCGCAAGCGCCTGCCCCGGAACGCAGTCACCGATCGCATATACACCGGGTACATTCGTGCGGTAATGCTTGTCGACCGTAATGCGGCCCTTGTCGGTCTTTATCCCTAATTCTTCCAGGCCGATGCCTTCGATATTAGCCGATACGCCGACAGCGCTCAGTACGATATCCGCCTCGAGCGTTACATTGCCCGTAGCCGTCTTCACCGTCGCCTTCACGCCGCTACCAGAGGTATCAACAGCAGTCACTTCGCTGCTCGTCATGATATCGATCCCCTGTTTCTTGAAA
>Ga0193753_10000326_pt1 | contig 46962 bp, 31 predicted proteins | sample H1c2metaG_FD_144925 | JGI IMG/M metagenome (GOLD analysis project Ga0193753, IMG submission 144925) | Soil microbial communities from a riparian zone of the East river system, Colorado, United States - H1c2 | ecosystem: Environmental > Terrestrial > Soil > Riparian zone | place: USA: East...
TGTCTCGCCGCGCTGCCCGCGCTGCTCATCGGCGTGTACGGTCAGTTCGGCGCGCTGCGCCGTCGGCGCGCGCGGGCGGACAACCAGCCCGGGGTGTGGGAGAGTCAGACCGAGTCGTGACGCTCCTCCGCGCGCGGATGGTCCTGGCGGCGCTCCTGGTCGCCAGCCTGCCCGGCTGCCTGCTCGGCGGCGGGGACGAGTGCACGGGCGACGGCGACTGCGGGTCGGGCGACGAGTGCACTCGCACCGGCGAGTGCGTGCCCGCGGGCAGCGCGCTGCGCGTGGTGGTGCGCTGGACCGTGAACGGCGCGGCGCCGACGCCGTCCACGCCGGAGCCGTGCGCGCCGCTGGACGAGCTCGAGGTCGTGTTCCACGCCGGCCGCGACGAGCCGCAGAGATACCGCCCGGTCCCGTGCGCGCTGGGTCAAGCGGTCTACGACAAGATGCCGCCGCGCTTCGACGCGGTCGAGGTGGTGGCGTACGATCGCGCGGGCAGCGCGATCGACTCGGCCGAGCAGCCGCTGGCGGCGAGCGGCGAGACCGCCGTCCTGGTCGATCTCGAGCTCCCGTCGGCCCGCGCTGCAGCGCTCTGATCCGCCTGAACCGGGTCCGGTCGTGGAACCCCCGATTCGGTTCGGCTATGCTCCGCGGCCCATGGGCAAGAGCTCGAGCCATTCGCAGGCCCCGTCCCCGCCGGATGCGCCGGACAGCCCGGCGGCGGCTGCGCCAGCCGCACCGGCGCCGTCGCCGTCGACCGCCTCGGCCACGTCGTCGTCGAGCGCGATGAGGCGCATCGAGCCCGAGGAAGATACTCCGGACACCTCCACCAAGGAGGAGCTGATCCCGCTCTACCGGCAGATCCTCGCCATCCGCCGGATGGAGGAGGCCGCGGCCAAGGCCTACTCGCAGGGAAAGATCGGCGGGTTCCTCCACCTCATCATCGGGCAGGAGGCGGTCTGCGTCGGCGCGGTGTCGACCCTGCGGCGCGACGACTACGTGGTCGCGACCTATCGCGAGCACGGCCACGCCTACGCCAAGGGGGTCAGCTCGCGCGCGATCCTGGCCGAGCTCTACGGCAAGAAGACCGGGGTGGTGAAGGGCCTCGGCGGGTCGATGCACATCTTCGACAAGCCGACCAGCTTCCTGGGCGGCTACGGGATCGTCGGCGGCCACGTGCCGATCGCGGCCGGCGCCGGGTTCGCCTCCAAGTACCGCGGCGACGGGCGGGTCACGCTCTGCTTCTTCGGCGAGGGCTCGAGCACCATCGGCGGGTTCCAGGAGGGGATCGCGCTGGCCGCGCTGTGGAAGCTGCCGGTCGTGTTCATCTGCGAGAACAACCTCTACTCGATGGGCACCCCGCTCTACCGCTCGCTGGCGGTGGAGGATGTGTCGATGCGGGCGCTGGCCCACGGGATGGCGCGCGACCGGCTCGACGGCGACGACGTCATCCGGGTCCGCCGCCGGATCCAGATCGCGGTCGACCGCGCGCGAGATAGCGGCGAGCCGACCCTGGTCGAGGTGCGCACCTACCGCTTCCGCGGCCACTCGATGTCCGACCCCGGCCTCTACCGCACCCGCGAGGAGGTGGACGAGTGGAAGCGGCGCGATCCGCTCGCCATCGCGCGCCGCCGGCTGGTCGACGAATGCGGCGCGAGCGAGGAGGAGCTGCGCGCGGTCGAGGACGAGGTGAAGAAGGAGATCGCCGACGCGATCCGCTTCGCCGAGGACAGCCCGGCCGCCGACGAGTACCGCCCCTACGTCACCAAGGAATCGCCGACGGGCGATTGAGAGGAGCCCGGAACGTGCCGGTCATCAGCTACCGCGAGGCGCTCAACCACGCCATCAAGGAGGAGATGGAGCGCGACGAGCGCGTCTTCCTCATGGGCGAAGAGGTTGGCTACTACCAGGGCGCCTACAAGGTGTCGCAGGGGCTCTTGCAGCGCTTCTCCGAGCGGCGGGTCATCGACGCGCCGATCGCCGAGATGGGCTTCGCCGGGGTCGGCATCGGCGCCGCCATGGTCGGGCTGCGGCCGATCATCGAGTTCATGACCTTCAACTTCTCGCTGGTCGCGATCGATCAGATCGTGAACAACGCGGCCAAGATCTACCAGATGTCGGCCGGGCAGTTTCCCATCCCGATCGTGTTCCGCGGCCCGGGCGGGCCGGCGGTGCAGGTCGCGTCGCAGCACTCGCAGGCGCTCGAGTCGATGTACAGCCACGTGCCCGGGCTCAAGGTGGCGATGCCGTCCACCCCGTACGACGCCAAGGGCCTCTTGAAGTCGGCGGTGCGCGACGAGAACCCGGTCATCTTCATCGAGGGCGAGACGCTGTACAACGCCACCGGCGAGGTGCCGGACGAGGAGTACCTCATCCCGCTCGGCGTGGCCGAGGTGAAGCGGCAGGGCTCGCACGTCAGCTTGATCGCGTGGTCGGCGATGGTGCCGGTGTGCATGGCCGCGGCCGAGAAGCTGGCCGAGGAGGGGATCGAGGCCGAGGTGGTCGACCCGCGCACGCTGCGCCCGCTCGACGCCAAGACGATCGTGGAGAGCGTGCAGAAGACCGGCCGCTGCGTGATCGTGGAGGTCGGCTGGCCGCTGTGCGGCTACGGCGCCGAGGTCGCGTACCAGGTCCAGCGCGAGTGCCTGGACAGCCTGGACGCGCCGATCGAGCGGGTGACGTCGGAGGATGTGCCGATGCCTTACGCGCTCAACCTCGAGCGCGAGGTCATCCCGCAGGTGGCTGACGTGGTCTCCGCGGTCCACAAGGTGCTCTACCTGGATTAGGGGCAAATGGCGCAGATCATCGGACTACCGAAGCTGTCCCCCACGATGGAAGAGGGGGTCCTGGTCAAGTGGGTCAAGAAGGAGGGCGATCGAGTGTCGCCCGGCGACCTCGTCGCTGAGGTCGAGACCGACAAGGCCAACATGGACTTCAACCTCGAGGACGAGGGGGTGCTGCTGAAGCTCCTCGTCAAGGAGGGGGACACGGTCAAGCTGGGCGCGCCGGTCGCGATCCTGGGCGACGAGGGCGAGGACATCAGCGCGCTCCTCAAGGAGGCCCAGGGCGGCGGCGGCGGCACGGCGAAGGGCAAGGCCGAGGCGAAGCCGGAGCCGAAAGCCGAGGCCAGGGCGGGTGGCAAGGCGCCCGCGAAGGCCGAGGGCAAGCCGGCCGAGGGCAAGGTGTCCGCGAAAGCCGAGGGCAAGTCGTCCGCCGGCAAGGCGTCGGCCGGCGGCAAGGCCGAGCCAGCCGAGGGCGCCGATGCCGACGAGGATGCCGACGCCGACGCCGCGCCAGCCAGCGAGGAGTCGGCCGAGGCGGACAAGCCGCCCGCCAGGCGATCGGCGCCCGCCAGGCGATCGGCCACCGCTCCGTCGGCGCCGGCGCGCGATGACTCGCGGCCCAAGAACGGCGGCGGTCGGGCGCGCGTGGTCGCGGGCAAGCCGGGACGGCTGCTCGCGTCGCCCCTGGCCAAGAGCCTGGCGATCGAGCTCGGGGTCGATCTGCGCCAGGTGAAGGGCAGCGGCCCGGGCGGGCGCATCGTCGAGCGCGACGTGCGCGGCGCGGCCGAGGGCGGCGCGCCCGAGGATGAGCACGACGAGGCCGAGGCCGAGGCCGGGTCGTCCGGGCAGGACGCCGACGCGGCCGCGCCCGAGGAGGCCGAGCCCGAGGCCAGGGGCCAGGAATCTGGCCGGACGGCGCTGGCCGTGGTCCGCCCCGGGCCGGTCGCCCTGCCCGATCTGTCCGACGAGTTCGAGGACCGCCCGCTGTCGCCGACCCGGCGCACCATCGCGCAGCGCCTGACCCAGGCCAAGCGCGACATGCCGCACTTCCGGGTCACCGGCGCCATCGACGCGGGGCCGCTCATGGACTTCCGGCTCCGGCTCAACCAGCTGCTCGGCGACCGCGGCAAGGTCAGCGTCAACGACCTCCTGTTGAAGGGCGCGGCGCTGGCGCTCCGGCGGGTGCCGGAGTGCAACGCGGCGTTCATGGGCGAGACGATCCGCTACTACTCGCGCGTCCACCTGGGCGTGGCGGTGGCGCTCGAGCAGGGCCTGTTGACGCCGGTCATCCGCAACGCCGACCTGAAGGGGATCGGCGTCATCGGGGCCGAGGTGCGCGACCTGGTCGACCGGGCCAAGCGCCGCCAGATCAAGGCGCACGAGATCCAGGGGGCCACCTTCACCGTGTCCAACCTGGGCATGTTCGGGGTCGATCAGTTCGACGCCATCCTCAACCCGCCGGCGGCCTGCATCCTGGCGATCGGGCGGATCCAGAAGCTGCCGGTGGTCGAGGGCGAACGCATCGCGATCGGCGAGCGGATCAACCTGACCCTGTCGTGCGATCACCGGGCGGTCGACGGCGCGCTCGGCGCCCGCTACCTGGACGAGCTGCGCGACATCCTCGAGCGGCCCGAGTCGCTGGCCCTATGAGCGAGGCCGGCGCCGACAGCTTCGACCTGGTCGTCATCGGCAGCGGCCCGGGCGGCTACGTGGCCGCGATCCGCGCCGCCCAGCTCGGCCTGACGGTGGCGTGCGTCGAGCGCGAGTCGCTGGGCGGCATCTGCCTCAACTGGGGGTGCATCCCGACCAAGGCGCTCCTGCGTTCGGCCGAGGTGCTCGACCTGACCCGCCGCGCCCGCGAGTTCGGCGTGGTGGCCGAGAACGTGTCGTACGACTTCGGCGCGATGGTGGAGCGCTCGCGCGGGGTGGCGACCAAGATCTCGCGCGGCGTCGCGTTCCTGTTCAAGAAGAACAAGATCACCCACATCGCCGGCACCGCGCGCCTGGGCGGAGCCGGCCTGGTCCACGTCGACGGCGAGGGCGGAGCCCGTACCCTGCGTGCGAAGTCGATCATCCTCGCGACCGGAGCGCGCGCCCGCTCCCTGCCCGGCATCGAGCTGGACGGCGAGCGGGTCATCGCGTACCGCGAGGCGATGACCCTGCCCCGCCGCCCGGAGTCGATGATCATCGTCGGGGCCGGCGCGATCGGAGTCGAGTTCGCGTCGTTCTACCGCTCGCTCGACACCCAGGTCACCCTGGTCGAGTTCCTGCCCCGGCTGGTGCCGAACGAGGACGTCGATGTCTCGACCGAGCTGGCCCGCGCGTTCCGCAAGCGCGGCATCACCTTCCACGTCGGCGCCAAGCTGAGCCGGGCCGATATCGTCGACGGCAAGGTGAAGGCGATCGTGGAGCCGGCCAAGGGCGGCGGCGCGCTCACCGAGATCGTCGCCGACGTGCTGCTCATGGCGGTCGGCATCACCGGCAACGTGGAGAACCTCGGCCTCGAGCAGGTCGGGATCGCGACCCGGCGCGGCTTCATCCAGGTGGACGAGCAGTTCGGCACCGGGGTGAAGGACGTCTACGCCATCGGCGACGTGGTCGGCCGCCAGGCCCTGGCCCACGTGGCCAGCGCCGAGGGTGTGTACGTGGCCGAGCTCATCGCCGGGCACGACCCGCATCCGGTCCCGTACGACTCGGTGCCGGCCTGCACCTACTGTCACCCGGAGATCGCGTCGGTCGGGCTGACCGAGGAGAAGGCCCGGGAGGCCGGGATCGAGATCAAGGTCGGCAAGTTCCCGTTCGGCCCGCTCGGCAAGACCATCGCGGCCGGCGAGTACCCGGGCTTCGCCAAGTTCATCTGGGACGCGGCGAACGGCGCGCTGGTCGGCGCCCACCTGATCGGCCCGGCGGTGACCGACCTCATCGCGTCGCCGACCCTGGCCAAGACCACCGAGGTCAACGCCGAGAGCTTCATCCACACCATCCACGCCCACCCGACCTTCGCCGAGGCGCTCAAGGAAGCCGCCGAGGACGCCTACGGCCAGGCGATCCACATCTGAGGTCATTTTCCGTCGCGCGGGTCGCTGGTTCGCGCTTCAATCCGGGAGACATGTCCAGTAGTCGCGTTTCGCTGCCGGTGGTCGGCCAGGAGGCGCCGCCGGCGCCGCGCGCCCGGCGCCACCCGGAGTGGATCAAGGTTCGCCTCCCGACCAAGCCGACCTTCTTCGAGGTCCAGCGCCTGGTGCGCGAGCAGAACCTCCACACCGTGTGCGAGAGCGCCAGCTGCCCCAACATCGGCGAGTGCTGGAGTCGGCGCGCGCTGACCATCATGATCCTGGGCGACATCTGCACCCGCTCGTGCCGCTTCTGCGACGTCACCACCGGGCGGCCGCTGCCGCCGGATCCGGACGAGCCGCGCCGGGTGGCCGACACGCTGGCCCGGCTCGGGCTCGAGCACACCGTGGTCACCTGCGTCGACCGCGACGACCTGGCCGACGGGGGCGCGGCCCACTGGGCCGAGACGATCCGCCGCATCAAGCAGGCGTGCCCGTCGATGTCGCTCGAGGTGCTGACCGGCGACTTCAAGGGCCAGACCGAGCACGTCGACGTGGTGCTGGCCGCGGACCCGGACGTGTTCGCGCACAATCTGGAGACGGTCCCGCGCCTGTCGCGCGAGGTCCGGGTCCAGGCCAGCTACGCGCGCAGCTACGCGATCCTCGAGCACGCGCGCCGGAGCGGCGCGGTGACCAAGACCGGGCTCATGCTCGGGCTGGGCGAGGAGATCGCCGAGGTGGAGAGCGTGCTCGGCGAGGTGGCCGGGCTCGGGATCGACATCGTGACCCTGGGCCAGTACCTGTCGCCGTCGGCCGCGCACCTGCCGGTCGCGCGCTACGTGCACCCGGACGAGTTCACCGAGCTGGCGCGGTTCGCGCGCGGGCTCGGCATCCCGCACGTCGAGGCGGGTCCCCTGGTCCGCTCGTCGTATCACGCCGACGGGCAGGCCGACATCGTACGCCGCCTGCGCGCCGCGGCCGCCGCGCGTTGACCCGGCGCCGCGCTGCCGACACCGTGAGCCAGCCATGACGTTCGCCGCCTCGCTTCGCCTCACCTTGCTCGCCCTGGCCCCGGCCTCGCTGGCGCTCCTGTTCGCCGCCTGCGGCGTGTCGGGCTGCGGACGGCGCCAGGTCGGCGGCTCGTCCGACGCGGCCACGACGCCGGCGACCCCGGTGATCCCGGCCCCGGTGGTGAAGCCGCTGGTCGAGCCCGCCGACGGCCAGCCTCCCGCCTCGGCCACCGCGACCCAGGCCACGGTCGGCGCAGCGGCTGCGGCCGCATCGACCGCGCCGACCGCGGCCGAGCTGGCCGGCGACTACGAGTGTCGCTTCACCCGCGGCGACCGCGAGCTCGCGCCGGTGTCGTGCGCGATCCGGACCGGCGCCGACGGCGCGCTGCGCCTCGAGCAGGCCGGCGGCAACATCCGCGTGTCCGGCACCGTGACCGCCGACGAGGCCGGCTTCCGCCTGAGCGGGGAGGTCACCTGCGTGTCCGGCCCCTGCCCGGCCGCGGGCACCCGCGAGCTGGTCTTCTTCAGCCAGAGCCGCACCGCCTACTCGGCGGTGGTCTCGCTGAGGAACGGCGCCTTTCTCAACATCGACCTCGCGCGCAAGAACTGACCCGCGCGGCCCGCGCGGCGGGTCTCAGAGCGCGCCGATGACCCAGTACGCGGCGCCCGCGCCGGCCGCGACCGCCAGCAGCAGCACCACGATCCACAGGCCGATGCGCGCCGGCGACGACGGCGGCAGCGGAGCCTGCCGGCCTGCCTGGCGCGCCGGCTGCTGGCGGACCACGTCCTCCACCCGCAGCGCCTGGCCGCCCTGCCCCTGCGCCGGGCCGGCCCGCCGCCGGCTGCTCTGGCGGAGCAGATCGCGGTTGATGATCGCCTCGGCCCGCCCGGCATCCGGCAGGGTGCGGTCGTGCTCGATGCCGCGCCCCTTCCCGAACGGGTTCGACTCCTCCACCGTCTGGTGGTACGCGCTGCCGGACCACTCCTCGACGGCGCGGCGCGAGGTGTCGGAGCCGGACGCGCTGGCCGGCTCCATGCTGGGCCCGTCGGGCACGCGGTTCAGGATCCGGGTCGGATCGTCGTCGCCGACCGAGTGCGACGGCATCGTCGTCGAGATGACCAGGCGCTCGGCGGCGGCCGCCGCGGCGGGAGCCAGGCCCTGCGGCGCCTTGGCCGCGCGCGACTTCGAGCGCAGCGCGACGGTGTGGTGCATGGTGGCGGTGATCCGGTCGTGGGTCATCTCCGGACCGGTCAGCGACGGCAGCAGCACCATCTCGTTGGTGAGGCACTCGTCCCACGCCCGCTTGAGCGCGCCCTCCGCCTCGGCCCCGTCCTTGAACCGCACGTCGGTCGACGGATGGAGCGCCTGCATCACCACCTCGGCGAGCGGCTCCGGGATCGAGGCGTCGTAGTCGCGCGGCGACTTCGCGGTCGTCTTCAGCACGTACCCGTTGGTCGTGCGGGTGTCGGGCCCCTCGTACGGGATGCGCCCGGACAGGAGCTCGTAGAGCACCGCGCCCCACGCGAACACATCGGCCTGCGACGTGTACCGGCCCTGGCTGATCGCCTCGGGCGGCGCGTAGCCGGGCGTGCCCATGAAGATGCCGACCTGGGTCAGGTCCGAGTCCGGCAGCCGCGCGATCCCGAAGTCGGCCAGCTTCCAGCGCGTCTCGCCGGCGTGGAGCACGTTGGCCGGCTTGACGTCGCGGTGGACGATGCGCTGGCGGTGCGCGAACGCCAGCGCGCTCGCCAGATCCTGGCCGACCTGGACCGCGCGGCCCAGCGGCATGCGGATCTGGTCGAGCCGATCCGCCAGCGACTCACCCGGCAGGTACTCGAGGACCATGTACGGCGCGCCGTTCTCCTCGAGACCGACGTCGAAGATGGTCACGATGGCCGGGTGCTGCATCTTGGCCGCGGCCTTGGCCTCGCGCTCGAAGCGCTCCAGGTACGCGCGCCGGGTGCGCCGGCCGCCGGCGCGCGGCGAGACCAGCGTCTTCACCGCCACGATCCGGTCGAGCAGCGGATCGCGCGCCTTGTAGACCACGCCCATCGCGCCCTTGCCGAGCGTCTCGAGGATCTCGTAGCGGCCGATGGTCTTGACCTCGCCCTGCGACTCCTCGAGCGCCATCCCGGGCGGCGCCACGAAGCGCAGGCGGGTCAGCGTGCGCGGACGCTCGCTCACCGCCGACGAGATGCCGGGCGAGCGGGGGTCCCCTGGTGCAGGCCGCTCGGGCCCACCCGCGGGCACGCGTGGCGGGGAGTGATCGCTCATCCCGATCTCGCGCAAAATAGCACGCTTCTCCGGCCCGGGGTCACCGCCGGCTGCGCCTTGTCACATATCTCGTCGTCGCCGGCGCGTCGCCGGCTCCTCCCGATCCCGTCCCGCCCGCGCGACCGCGTCGAGGACGAAACGGAGCGCAGCCTCAGCGCGAAGCGGCGCGCGGGCCGCGGATGCCATCCTGTGTGACAACCGCCCCGGCCGGCACTGACTGCGTGACCCAGCAGTTGCCGCCGACCACCGCGCCCTGCCCCACCACGGTGTCCCCGCCGAGGATCGTCGCGCCGGAGTAGATGACCACGTCGTCCTCGATCGTCGGGTGGCGCTTGTACCCGGGGTGGCCCGGCTCGAGCCGCTCCTTGACCGACATCGCGCCGATGGTGACGCCCTGGTACACGCGCACCCGGTTGCCGATGACGGTGGTCTCGCCGATCACGACGCCGGTCCCGTGGTCGATGAAGAACGATGTGCCGATGGTGGCGCCCGGGTGAATGTCGATGCCGACCTGCTCGTGGGCCAGCTCGGTCATCATGCGCGGGATCAGCTTGGCGCCGAGCAGGAGGAGATCGTGGGCCAGGCGATAGACCGTGATCGCGAACAGGCCCGGGTAGCAGAAGATGATCTCGTCGGTGCCCGAGGCGGCCGGGTCGCCGGCCAGGTGGGCGTCGACGTCGAGCGCCAGCCGCGACCTGATGTCCACCAGCCGGGCGAGAAAATTCTGAGCGATCTCACCGGCCCGCGCCGCGCAGTGCGGACAGTCGAGGTCGCGCGTGCCCTGCGCGCTCTGCACCTTGTGGTGGAGGCCGCGGTAGATCTGCCGGCGCAGCCGGTTGCCGAGGTCGTCGACCCGCTCGCGCACGAACTCGCGCAGCTCGGTCTCGGTGGCGCGGACCAGCGAGCCGCCCACGAACCCGGGAAACAGCAGCGTCCGGCACAGCTGGACGATGCGCTCCACCTCCTCCATCGACGGCAGCTCGTACGAGTTGACGTGCTGCATCGCGCCGGAGGCGGTGCGATAGCTGTGCAGGAGCTTGTGCACCACCTCGTCGGCGAAGTCGCGCGGCCCGCCCTCCCCGATCGGCTGGCCGTGCTGGTGCTCATGCTCGTGGTCATGATCACCGGTCAGCCGGGCCGCGGCGAGGTTGCCGCGGTGTGGGTTCGATCCATCCATTGGTTGGGTAGGGTCCACGCGCCTTTCGAGGGCTTTGGCTTCAGTAACGCGCGACCCGCTCGACGTCAACGATCGCGGCCGGCGCGGGCCGGCGTGCTGGCCGCGTTGACCGCCGCCAGCGCCTCGTCCAGGCGGGCCTCCGGCACCGTCACGCGGGTCGGCATGCCGCCCTCGAGGTGGAACAGGTCGAGGAAATCCCAGCCCGATCCGTAGCGCGCGGCGAAGGTGACGGTCCCCGAATCGCGCACCGCCGACACCTCGGCGAGCTCCTGCCCGCGCAGGAGGAGCTCGGTCTTGTCGAACGACTCGCGCTCGCCGCCCACGTCCACGAACGCGACCCGTCCGCGCAGGATGAACCGGCGGGCCAGCTTGTCGGTGCCCGCCGAGCGCGAGTCGAACTCGGCCGCCGCCTCGTCGATGGCGTCCTTCAGGGCACCTGCGGGCATCCCGCCGCACAGCCAGAGCACCACCGAGCGCTTCAGCGCCGCGTCGCGGAAGCGAGCGCGCAGCGCGCGGTCGATGTGGCGGGCGATCGGTCCCGGCGTGCCCACCCGGGTATCGACGCAGCGCGCGTCGTCATCGGCCCCCGGGTACGGCTCCTCGCCGGCGCGGATCCACTTGGCCGCCGAGTACAGCCCGTCGAGGTCGTGGTGGGTGACGATGGTGTCGACCGGCCCGGTCTGGCGGACCAGCTCGCCGGTCACCATCTCGGGGCAGGCGCCGTGCTCGGCCTTGGTGGCCAGGGTGAAGCGGGCGTCGCCGGCGTAGTCGACGTGGCGCTCGTGGTCGTGGTGGTCCACCCACGCGGCCAGGCGATCGCCCAGCTCGTCGAGGAATGGCCGGGTGACCTGATCGAACGACACCGACGACCCGCTCGACGCGGCGAACGCGATGTCGAGGACGACCACACGCCCCTCCAGGGTGTGTGCGCGTGGCAGCGAGCGCGGCGAGGCGAACACCAGGCGGGGCGTGGTCCCGACGCGGGGCGGCACGGACGGCACGCCCGGACTGTACGCTGCGAACGGAACGGTGGCGACCCTCGCCCCGCAATGAGACAATGACGGCTCCGGTCGGAGATGTCGTCCGGCCCAAACCTACCCATGGCTGCGTTCTCGGTTCCGTTCTCCTCGCTCTGCGTCTCGACGATGACGAGCATGGTGCTGGCCCCGCCGGTCGCGCCTGCCGACGCGGTCCTGGCGGTTCCGCCGCAGGTGGCCGATCAGGGCCTCGAGCTGCCGGTGCCGCCCACGTTCCTGAGCGGATTCCAGGTCGAGGGCTCGCCCGAGGTCGAGGTCGTGTTCGGCGACAGCGAGTCCTACCGGCGACACATCGATCGCTTCACCGCGCTCGACAAGGCGATGGACGCGGCGCGCAGCTCGTTCTCGCGCAACGTGCAGGACGCGGTCACCACGCTCGGCCACCACCGCGCCGGATGCCCGGTCGACCGGGTCGCGCGCCACTACTACGAGGCGCGGCGCGACGGCGAGACCTACCGCGCGCTCGGCGCCGAGCTCGAGTCGGAGCAGTCGCTCATCCGCCAGCTCGACCGGCTGGGCGAGACCGCCGCGCTGACCCCGGACTACCGCTGGAAGGTGAACCAGGTGGCCGGCCGCTACCGCGAGGCGCTGGTCGACCTCAAGGAGATGCGGCTCGCGTTCGTGTCGCAGCTGGGCAGCGAGCTGCGCCACCGCGGCTGCGTCACCGCCGCGCTGCTTCGCCGCGGCGCCGCGCTGGTCGCGACCCAGGCGGTCGCCGAGGCGGACGAGCCGGCTGACCAGCCCGACGGAGCCGGGCCCAAGCCGAAGCCGCGCCCGGGCGAGGAGCCGGAGCAGCCGGTGGTGCCTGCCACGACGATCACCTTCTACGTCGACAACCGGGCCTGCCCGGCCGGCCAGGAGGTCTACCTCGACGGACAGCTGCTCGGCGAGGTGGCCGGCGACGCGCGCGCCGCGTTCCAGGCGCTGGCCGGGCGCCACTCGCTCTGCCTCATCGCCGACGCCTCACCGGTCCGCTGCGGCGACCCGGGCACCATCCGCGCCGCCTTCCTGCACGACGGCTGGTCGATCGGCCTGCACTGCGGGCGCAACTAGAGCGGTCACCGACGGATCGGCGGCGGCAGCGGGATCGCGGCGGCGCTCTCCTTGCCCTCGATCACCACCTCGCCCTCCTGGGCGCGGCGCTTGAGCTCGTCGATGACCTGGATGTTGTGGCGGGCGCCGTCGTGCTTGGCGTTGAGCGCCAGGGTCTTCTCGAACTCGGCGCGAGCCCGGTCGGCCTGGCCCTGGCGCAGGAGCACCACTCCGCGCAGGTAGTGCAGCTCGACGTGGTTCGGCTCCAGCTTGAGCGCCGCGTCGACCTGGGCCAGCGCCTCGCCGGTGAACTTGCTGGCCGACAGCGACAGCGCGTAGTTGTAGCGGAAGCGCGCGCTCGACGGTCGCTTGGTCACCGCGCGCCGCTGGTACCACATCGCCGCCTCGAGGTCGCGCTCGCGGTACGCGATGGCGCCCAGGTTGTTGAAGGTCTCGGCGTGGTAGCGCTTGAAGCGCTGGGCCTGCTGATAGATGCGCTTGGCCAGCTTGTCGTTGCCGGCGTCGATGTAGATCGCGCCGAGCAGGAAGTACGCGCGCGGGTCGTCCGGATCGGCCTTGACCGCGTCGCCGTAGTACTTCACCGCGCGATCGACCTGGCCCTTGCGCTTGTGCAGGTCGCCGAGGAACTTCATCGCCTGGGCCTGGCGCGGGTTGTGGGTCACGATGACCTGGTACGCCTCGATCGCCTTGTCGACCCGCCCCATCGCGGCGTAGGCGGCGGCCAGATCCATGCGGGTGGTCTCGTCGGCCGGGTCGAGCGCGACCACCGCCTCCAGCTCGCTGGCCAGGTCGGCGTTGTCGCCGCGCGACGCGTGGACCAGCACCAGCACCCGGCGCGCGCGCACGTCCTTGGGCCGCTTCTGGACCACGCGGGACAGCTCGCGGAACGCGCCGTCGGCGTCGCCGGTGTCCCACAGCGTCTTGCCGAGCAGGTAGCGCGCCTCCAGGTCCCACGGCCGCACGGTCAGCGCGCGCTCGTACAGCTCGCGGGCCTGGTCGAGCTTGCCGCCCTGCCGGGCCAGGGTCGCGCCGGCGACCAGCGCCGGGTAGTAGTCGGGTCGGAGCGAGAGCGCGTAGGCCAGCCGCCCCTTGGCCTTTCCGTCGCGCTTCTGGGCCGCGAAGATCTCGGCCAGGATCCGGTGCGCCTCGGCCATCTTGGGATCGACGAGCACCGCCCGCTGCACGTTCTTGAGCGCGCGCTCGAGATCCGGCGGTGTCCCGTCGGTGCCGAGCAGCGCGCTGAGGCCGCGGCCGAACAGGGTGTAGGCGTAGAAGTCGGCGCTGGGCCGGTGCTCGACCTCGAGCTTCTCCTCGGCGTCGAGCGCGATCCCGGCCCTGGCGCAGAGCGACTCCACCTCGGCCGCGGCGAACTCCGAGTAGCGCGCGAAGTCGCCCTGCCGCATCACCTCGCCCACCTTCACCGCGTCGCCGGGGCCGTCCACTCGCCACAGCGCGATGCCGAGCTGCAGCTCCCAGTTCGGCCGCGTCATCCAGCCGGTCCATACCCAGCGCGCCCCGACCGAGCGGGCAAACTCGCCGACCGAGCGCGGCCCCACCGCCACCGGCGGACCCGCCGGCACCACCAGCGCGCCGTAGACCGGGCGCAGCGAGCGGCTGCCCTCGGCCTTCTCGCCGACCAGGAACGCCATCCCGGCGCTCATCCACGCCATCCCCGCCACCCCGGAGCGGTTCTCGAACGCCATCACCGCGAATGCATCCGGCAACCGGGCCGGCACCCCGGGCACGGTCGGGGCGAGGCTCCCGGTCGCGGTCGGGCGCGCCTGGGCCGGCCCCGCCGACGAGGCCATCACCCAGACGGCGGTCGCGCCGGCGCATGCCAGAGCTGCTATCCTCCGCTGGGGCCCCATCTCATCAATTTTGAACCCCTCCTCGGATAGATCAAGCCTGGGCTGGTGGGCCAGGTTCCGGTTCCGGCGTCACCGGAGGCGATCGCCCCCCCGTCGACTGCGCCGGTTCTCGGTCCTGCGCGCCCTCCTCCTCATCCTCGTGTGGGGGGCGTTCTCGGGCGCCGGCATCGCCTACAACCGCTACGCCTACTACGCCGCCCAGCTGCCCGACCTCGACCGCCTCGACAAGCAGCCGGACACGGCCACCCTGGTCTACTCCGCCGACGGCGAGCTGATCGGCGAGTTCTATCTACAGAAGCGCGTGCTGGTCCCGCTCGAGCGGATCCCGGAGCACGTCCGGCAGGCGTTCATCTCGGCCGAGGACCGCCGGTTCTGGGACCACCCCGGCTTCGACGTGTTCGGCATCGCGCGCGCGGCGGTCGCGAACTTCAGCAACACCGGCGGCTCGACCCAGGGCGCATCGACCATCACCCAGCAGCTCACCCGGATGCTGCTGCTCACCCAGGAGCGCACGGTCGAGCGCAAGATCAAGGAGCTCATCCTGGCGGTGCGGGTCGACCGCCTGCTCAGCAAGCGCGAGATCCTCGAGCGCTACCTGAACGGCGTCTACCTGGGCCACGGCGCCTACGGGGTGCAGGCCGCCGCCGAGGTGTACTTCGGCAAGGACGTCGATCACCTGACCGTCGCCGAGGGCGCGCTCCTGGCCGGGCTGGTCCAGCGCCCGACCGACTACTCGCCGCACAAGAACATGCGCGCGGCGCGCGGGCGGCAGTCGTACGTGCTCGAGCGGATGCGCCAGGACGGCTACGTCAGCGACTCGGTCGCGCGCGCGGCGCTGGACGAGCCGCTCGCGATCGTCTCCGACGAGGTCCCGCTCAACTACGTGGCCGCGCCCTACTTCGTCGAGGAGGTGCGGCGCTGGGTGCAGGCCCGGTTCGGCACCCGCAGCGTCTTCTATGGCGGGATGCGGGTCTACACCACCCTCGACATGCGCATGCAGCGCAGCGCGGAGGCGGCGCTGCGCAGCGGGCTCGAGTCGCTCGACCGCATGGTCGGCTTCCGCGGGCCGATCGGCCACCTCGATGAGCGCGCGCTGGGCAGCTTCCGGGCGTCGCCGCCCCGGCCGTGGCTGCCCGGCCGCGAGGGCGCGTCGCTCGGCACCGGCGCGGTGCTCCTGCCCGACGTCCGCTACGCCGGCGCGGTGGTCGAGCTCGGCCGCGGCGAGTCGGTGCGGGTCGCGGTCGGCGAGCTCGAGCTGCCGATGGTCGCGGCCGACGGGCGCCACCTGCGCCACTGGAGGAGCGGCGCCAGGCCGGCGATCGAGGACCCGATGGCGAGCGGGCTGCCGGGGGCGAAGCCGGGCGCGGCGCGGGCCACGCCGGCTGCCCGCGACCTGGGCCGCGCGCTGGCGGTGGGCGATCTCCTGCCGGTGCGCCTGGTCGAGGGCGAGCGCGGCGAGCAGCTGTACGCGCTCGCGCAGCTGCCCGAGGTCGAGGGCGCGCTGGCCGCGCTGGTCCCGGCCACCGGCGAGGTGCGCGCGCTGGTCGGCGGCTACGACTTTCAGCGCAGCCAGTTCAACCGCGCCACCCAGGGCCAGCGGCAGATCGGCTCCGCCATCAAGCCGTTCATCTACGCCACCGCGCTGGCCGGCGGGCTGAGCTCGATGGACATCATGCACGACGGCCCGATCGCGATCCCGACCACCGGCGGCATCTGGTCGCCCGGCAACTACGACGGCAAGTACCACGGCAACGTCACCATCCGCACCGCGCTGGCGCTCTCGCTCAACACCGTCGCGGTCCGCCTCATCATCGGGACCGGCGTCGACGCCGTGATCGAGACCATGCGGGCGATGGGCATCCGCTCGTTCGTGCCGCTCCATCCATCGATCGCGCTCGGCACGCCCGACCTGACCCTCATGGAGGTGGTGGCGGCGTACGGCGCGTTCGCCAACGGCGGCAAGCTCATCGAGGGCCAGGACGACTTCGCCGACACGCCGCCCGGCCGCTTCATCGATCTCATCACCGCGGCCGACGGCGCCATCGTGGCCGACTACCGCAGCCGCCTGCCCCGCCGGCAGGCGATCCCGGCCGGGCTGGCCTACCTCATGGTCGATCTGCTGAAGGCACCTGTCGAGCGCGGCACCGCCAAGAAGGCGCAGGAGCTGGGCCGTCCGGCGGCGGGCAAGACCGGCACCGCGACCATGTGGAAGGACGCCTGGTTCATCGGCTTCACCGCCGACCTGCTGTGCGGCGTGTGGGTCGGGCGCGACGACTCGAAGCCGATCGGGATCAAGGCGACCGGCGGCACCGCGGCGCTGCCGATCTGGGTGCAGTTCATGAAGGGCGCGCACCCGGAGACGCCGCCGCGCGACTTCGCGATCCCGGACGACGTCACGCTGGTGCGGGCCGACGATCGCGCCGGCAAGCCGGCCGCGCCCGGCTCGCCGAACGCGCACTGGGTGCCGTTCCTGCGCGGCACGGTGCCGGCCCGCTTCGCGCCGCACGTGACGTCGGGCCGCTTCGCGGCGAGCGGAGACTTCGCGCCGGCCGATGGAGACGAGACGGCCGACGGCGCGGCGGTCGACGGTGGCGACCCGACCGACGACGACGACGGCGATCCGGCGGGCGGCGACATCGACGGCGACGCGAGCGGCGACCCCGAGGGCGGCGACGCTCCCGACGGCGCGGCGCCCCCCGGAGCGGGCAAGGGCAAGCCCCGGGGAAAGGCTGTACCGCGCGCGAACAGGACCGTCCCCCGCACGAACAAGCCGGTGCAGCGATCGAACAGAGCCGGGCAAGGTCTGATGAAGCCAACTCCCGACGCAGCCCGGCCTAAGCCGGCGGCGACCCGGCCGAGACCGGCTGCGATCAAGCCCGCACCGGGCACGACCAGGCCGAGACCGGCCGCGATCAAGCCGGCACCGGGCAAGACCGGGCCGGCCACGACCAGGCCCAAGCCGAGCGCTTCCCGATCGTCGCCGGGCGCCACCGGGCCGCGGACCGGCTCCTCGAAGGTCGTCTCCCGCCCGCCCGCGCCGCCGCGGCCCTGAGCGGCGCGGCCCGCGATTGGTGAGATCTCGCACCTCTGGGGCAGAGTCTGCGGATCTTTTCCGCGCCCCGCCGGGCCATTCATCGTGTGCCGTGTTACATGCGTTCGTGGCCGCTTGCCCGTCCCATCTGTCTCGCTCTGCGCGGTTCACTGAGCACCGATGGGCCCTCTTCGTGCATCGAGGTACGTGATGAGCCTACGACTGTCGGGTTTTTCTTCACTCGCGACACTTCTCCTGGTCACCGCGGTGGCCGCCTGCGGCGGCGGCGGTGGCGACGATGATGGCGATGACGATGGCGGCGACGGGATCTCGGCGTCCTGCCAGGAAGCCACCGAACATTCGGACATCGAGTGGATCGAGGAAAATGTCTTCGCCGGCGGCTGCGCGCTGTCCGCGTCCTGCCACAGGGGGGACGCCCCCGACGCCAACGGCCTCAACCTCGAGGCCGGGATGGCTGCCGCGGCGCTCATCGGCGTCCCGTCGCAGGCCCAGGAGTCGGACGGCCTCGCCCTCGTGACTCCTGGCGATCCGGAGAACAGCTACCTCCTGGTCATCCTCGGCCAGTTCGGCACCGACGATGCGCGCATCCCGGAGGCCACCGGGCCGATGCCGTTCAACAGCGGCCTCCTGTGCCAGGAGAAGCGCGACGCGATCCAGCGCTGGATCGAGGGCCTCTGAAGCATCGCTGGCGACCCCGGCGAACGCTGCTAGGATGTCGCCGGTGTGCCCCCTCACAGGGACGCACGTGTGCGCTAGCGACCTAACTGCTTGACGAATAAGCGAGTTGACTCGTATAACGCGAGCAGGCGCGGGACTCCACCCCGGCTCGAAGAAGGAAAGGACCGATGGATCGGCTGGCTGATATTTTCCAAAAGGGTGGCCCGTTTTTCATCGTCAACACGTTCTTCTTGGCGGTCGTCATCGCCCTGATCGTCGAGAGGACCATCTACTTCCTGGGTCGCGGACACATCAACGCGTCGGCCTTCCTGGAGCAGATTCGACGGCTCCTGGCGGCCAACAACGTCGACCGGGCCAAGAAGCTTTGCGACGCGACCTCCGCCCCGATCGCGCGGGTGGCCAAGTCGGGTCTCGGCAAGATCCACCGCGGCGAGGCGGCGGTGGCACAGGCCATGGAAGAGACCATGGTCGACGTCACCCCCGAGGTGAAGACCCGCATCGCGGCGCTCTGGTCGATGGCCAACATCGTCACGCTGACCGGTCTGCTCGGAACGGTCACCGGCCTCATCCGGACCTTCGACGCCATCGGTGACGCGAACCCGGCCGAGCGCTCCAAGCAGCTCTCGGACGGCATCGCCGAGGCCATGTACAACACGGCGATGGGCCTCAGCATCGCGCTCCTCTGCATGCTGGCCCACCTGCTCCTGTCCAGCGCCAGCAAGCGCGTCGTGGCGGATCTCGAGTCGTTCTCGCTCAAGCTGGAGAACCTGCTTGGCGAGGGCGCAGGCCCGGCTCAGAACGCCTGATCTCGAGGGCGAGGCGAACCCAAGCGATGAACGCCGCCCAGGTACGCGCCAAGGCCCGCCTGGCGATGAAGCGCCGGGAGGAGTCCATCGAGGCCGAGGAGCTCGAAGGGGGTGAGATCAACCTCATCCCCTACCTCGACATCATCACCAACCTGCTGCTCTTCCTGCTCGCCTCGGTCTCGGCCGGCTACATCCTCGGCCACATCAACACCACGCTGCCCAACCAGACGCCGGCCAACCAGGTGGCGCCGGCGGATCCGTCCCAGAAGCCGGACGAGACACCGATCCAGATCATGGTGTCGGCGACCAAGCAGGGGCTGGTCCTGTGGTCGCTGTCCGGGCTCGAAGGCACGCTGCAGTCGCCCAAGGCGCGGGTCGCGCGCCTGCCGGCGACTCGCGCCGACGAGGCGCCGCGCTACGACTACGCCGCGCTCAACAACGCCCTCTACGAGATCGCCAACCGGCGGTGGCGGGGCAAGCTGCGCGACCAGGACACCTACGAGATCATCCTGCAGTGCGACCCGGAGATCCCGTACGAGACGGTGGTCGACATCATGGACGCGGTGCGGCGCCGCATCCCGCCCGGGCTGCGAGCGGGCGCGCTCCTGCCCGAGGTGGCGCTACCGAAGTTCCAGAAGCAGGCGGAGCCGGCCGCGACGCCGGGGGCCGAGAAGTGGGTCCCGGTCGAGCCGTACGATCCGGACAAGCACTACCTGTTCCCGGACATCCTGTTCGCCAAGTGGAGCTTCGACTAGATGATCAACAAGCGCGAAGCTCGCAGCCTGATCCGCAAGGCGGTGAAGCGGGTGCCGGAGGGGGAGGAGATCCGGCACCTCAACATCATGCCGATGATGGACATCATGACCATCCTCCTGGTCGCGTTCCTGTTCACCGCGTCGGAGTCGGCGGCGTTCAGCGTGAACGACGTCGAGCTGCCCGGGTCGGTGTCAGTGGAGCCGCTGCCGGAGAATGCGGTCACCCTGACCATCGCCCGCGAGGCGATCCTGGTGCAGGGGCGGACCGTGGTCGGGGTCAAGAACGGCGCGGTCGACGCGTCGGAGAAGAAGAACGGCGCGCTCGGGCTGCAGATCCCGAAGCTGGGCAAGTTCCTCGGCGCGATGCGGCGCTCGTTCGATCAGAACCTGCGCAGCAAGGGGCGTGAGCCGCCGCGGGTCCCGGAGCTCCTGATCATCGCGGACAAGAGCACCCCCTACAAGCTGCTGTTCGAGGTCATCGTGAGCTCGCGCTCCGATGACGCCGGCTATCGCCGGTTCCGCCTCATCCTGCTCGAGGAGCAGGGCGTGGCGCCGCCGGCCGGCGGCTGAGCCCCCGGCCCAGCGGATCGGGATGGCGGCGCGGCGAGCTGTGCCTCGCGCGCGCGGCCGCCCTCCGCCCGGCGCCCTACAACCTTGGCGTCGGTTGGCCCTTCGGGCCGCCCTCCGCTACTTCCCGCCGCCGACCACGCCTTCGACCGCGCCGCGGTTGTCCTCTAGGCCGGGGGTCTCTTCCTTCTTGTCGCCGCCCATCACCGACTTGATGACGTTGTTCTCCGACTTGGGCTTCTTGTGGGCGCCGCGGAGGTCGGCCAGCTGCTGCTCCTCGCGCGGATCCGCGATGACCAGGCAGAAGCTCCCGTAGAAGGCCAGCTTGTCCACCGCGAGGACCCGGTAGGTGCTCGACTTCCACTCGATGAAGCCCTTGTCGGCCTGGACCCGCCCGGAGCCGTAGCGCTGCTCCATGAGGTTCTGGAAGTAGGCGAAGCTGCGCTGCTCGTCCTTGAGCTGGGCCGAGTTGAGCGCGATGAACATCTTGTAGAGCTGCCCATCGTGGAAGAAGAAGAACCGGCGCTGGTCGCGGCCGGTCTCCGGCGCGTTCTCCCAGTACACCATCATCGATTCGCCGGTGTTGTGCGCGAACTGGTCGTCGATGATCGACACGTCCCAGCCGCCCTTGGTGCCGGTGAACTCGACGTACGACTTCTTGATGCGGTCGAACTCGGCCTGGCGATCGCGGCGCAGCTTGTCCTGGGTGTACACGTCGGCGGTGCCGGCGATCTTTTCCTTGTAGCGGTCGTTGATCTGCCGGCTCAGCACCCGCAGCACGTCCTGCTTGCCCATCCCGAACTTGTACGGGCCCATCAGCTCGCCGAGGGCGCGGTCGCTGATCTTGGCGCCCACCGTGGCGGGCTCCCGCTTCTTCTTGCCTCCTGCCCACGCGCTCGGCGTGGTGGACGCCGCGGTCACGGCAAGAGCGCCCAGAGACAGGCTAATCGCCAGTCGGCGGAAAACGGATCGCCTCATCCTTCACATCCTCCAGGCGGCGGGAGCGTCGCCGGGTGCAAGTGTAGCCCGCGGGATCTCCCGTCACAAGCCGTCGGACGAGTACGGCTCGAGACAAATTCAACACCTACACCGTCGCTGCCGCCCCGGATCAGCGCGAGAGCGAGGCGGGCGAGGCGTCGATCGACAGCGAGCGCGAGGCCGAGGTGAGCGCGTCCGGGGTCACGAACACGTCGAGCTCCTGGCCCGACACCGTGCCGTGGCAGCCGCCGCACACCGCGTCGAACAGCGGCTCGGCGATGCCGAAGCTGACGTTCTCGCCCGGGCCGAGCTGGTGCTCCTCGCGCATGGTGACCAGCGGCGTGCCCGACGAGTCCTCCAGCTCGAGGATGACGCCGAGCCCGGCCGGCACGCGCACCTTGGCCGATCCATCCTCGGCCAGCGGCGCGCGGCCGATCAGCTCGCGGTCCTGGTAGATGTCTCCCTGGTTGCCGCTGGTGGTGCCGGGCGGGGCCGGCTTCTCCTCGTAGACCGCGATCTGGGTGGCGCCGCGGTAGAGGTCGACCGGCCGGCCCAGCCGGAGGTTGGCGGTCAAGAGGGTGAAGATGAGCGGCGCGTCGGGGAAGTGGATGACGCCGAACTCGGCGCCGCCGCTCGCGTCGGCGTCCACGCCGCCGCCGAACACCAGCTGGCGGCGGTTGAAGAACAGCTGGCGGGCCGGATACGCGAGCGCGAGCACCGCCTCGACCAGCGACTCGGTGTCGGAGGCCAGCACGGTCTCGCGGTCGCCGTTCCTCGGGTTGACCGCGACCAGCTGGAACCCGAGCGAGTCGGCCTGGGCCAGGTCGCCCTCGTAGGCCGCGTACGAGGCCAGGATGCGCCCGTCGAGCAGCGGGAACGGCGAGCGGAAGGCGCCCCTGGTGTCGGAGCCGGCGCGGCCGGTCGCCCTGCGATCCGGGATCACGACCGAGCGCAGGAAGCCGGGATCGTCGCGATCGGCCTCGAACGCGCCGACGCTGCGGTTGAACAGCGCCAGGGTGCCGGCCCCGCCGCGCGCGCCGGCGTCGGACAGGATGAGCAGAAAGTCGCCGTCGAACGACTCGCGCAGCTCGGTCGCCTGCTGGTAGCCGACCGAGGGCCGGGTCACCGACGGATCGTCCGGATCGGCGAACGGCGAGTCGGCGCGCTGGGCCAGGAGCGGGTGGTAGTCGGTCAGGTCCCAGTTCATGCGCCGGCCGGAAAGCTGATAGAAGCCGTCCGACACCTTCTCGGTTGTCATGATGACCCGCCCCTCGCGCATGAACTGGGGCGTCACCTCGCTGTTGGTCAGGAACGTCATGCGCTCGGCGCCGGTCCCGTCGGCGTGCACCCGCCACAGATCCGACTGGGGCAGGAACAGGCGGCGCGAGCGGCTCGGCGCCGGCGCGTCGCCGGCCGAGCCGCGGGTCGACGCGTAGACGATCCACTCGCCGTCCGGAGACCAGGCCGGATCGAAGTCGTGGATGAGGATGCCGTCCACCTCGCCCTCGTCGTCGGTGACCTGGACGCAGTCGGTGCCGTCGAGGTTGACGGTGAACACCTGGAGCGGCGCCGTGGCCGCGCTGCGCATGGCAAAGGCGACCCGCTGGCCGTCACGGCGCACGTCGGGACCGCGCACGTCGACCGCGCCGAGGTCCTCGGCCCCGGCGCAGCCGGCCAGGATCGACGTGCCGTCCGGGATCGGCGTGACCAGCGCGCCGTCGGCGCCGATCGTCGCCAGGCTGACCCGCAGGTCCGAGCCGGGCTGGTAGGTGTCGAACTCGAGCGGCGACGCGACGTGGCCGGGCTGGCGCGCCACGTACACCACCGGCACCGTGTCGCCCTCGCCGAGCGGCAGGACGTCGCCGTCGGCGATGAGCGCCTCGCGCTCGACGTCGAGCCAGGCCTGGATCACGCAGAAGGCGGGCGCGGTGGCGGGATCGATCGGGTCGTCGCACGAGGACGGCTGCGCCCCGCCGGAGCCGGGCGTCTCCAGCACCGGGCCGCCGCGGTGGTTGATGCCGCCGAAGCTGTCGAGGATGGTCTTGGCCACCGCCCTGCCCCGCCGCGCGTCGGGCACCTCGAGCGCCATGAACTGGTTGCGCAGGCGCTCGTAGTTGCGCTCGAGCGCGATCGACGAGAAGAAGCCCTGGCTGCCGGAGCGGAGCTGGAAGTCGTTGGTGCCGGCCGGGCTGTGGCAGGCCTCGAACGAGCAGCCGCGCACCAGGAGGATCGGCTGCACGTAGCGGGCGAAGAACTGGCGGCCGGGGTCGTCGGCGCCGAACTCCACCCCGCCGACCGCCTCGGCCCAGTCGGACACCGCGGCGTAGTCGTCGTCGTCGCGGCTCTGGTAGTGGACGCCGCCGGTGTGGAAGGTGCCGCTGCCGCCCAGCGCGAGCGGCACGCTCAGGATCTGCGAGTTGCCCGGTGGATCGGCCACAAAGGCGCGCGCCTGGGAGAAGTTGAAGGCCAGCTGGCGGTCGTCGTCGCCGCAGGTGATGTAGAAGTCGGCCTGGGCCGCCCCGTGGCAGCTGCCGTTGTTGCAGCCGGTCAGGACCGGCATCACCTCGCTGGTGAACTGATCGAAGGTCGGGTCGTCGCGCGATGGCCCGTCGTCGAAGCCGTCCGGGACGAAGGAGGAGCAGTCGCCCTCTCCCTCGGCCGGCACCGCCGGCGGCGGGCGGCCGTTCTCGGTGGCGCCGGCGTCGGTCCACTCGAGCAGGGTCAGGTACGCGTCGGAGCCGACCGCGAGCACGCCGCCGCCGGCGTGCTGGACCTCGAGCGGGCGGAACTCGCCGTCGTAGGTGACGCCGAGCTCGCCGCTGTCGCCGACCGCCTTGACCAGCAGCAGCGGCACCCCGTAGGCGCCGAACGGGCGCAGGACGTCGCGCCGGTGCTGCACGTTCTCGAAGCTGGTGACGTCGAGGTTGCCGGCCGCGAACCCGAACGCGTCGGCGTCATCGACGGCGTGGCAGCCGCCGGTGTTGCCGGCGCACGAGCCGATCAGGATCGGCTCGATCTCGCGCTCGTAGAACGTCTTGCCCGGCGGGTTGTCGCTGCCACAGGCGCCGAGCGCCAGGGCGGTGGCCGCCGCGGCCGCTGCCAGGTTCGGTGACTTCATCGCCCCCCTCTGCGCGTCGATTCTACCCCGGCTGGCCACCCGCGCGGGTCAGCGCAGGTGGCGAAGCGCGGCGCGCGCGGTCATGCGCACCAGCGACGACGCGTCCTCCGACGCCGCGGTCAGCGCCGCGCGCGACGCCGGATCGCCGATCCGTCCCAGCGCCCAGGCCGCGTTGCGGCGGACCGCAGGGTCCGGATCCGAGACGACCACGCCCTCGAGCGAGGCGCGCGCGGCGGCGGCCGGGAAGCGCCCGACCACCTGGGCGGCGGCGCGCCGCACCGACACGTCCGCGTCGGTGACCAGCGCGACCACCGGATCGGCGCCGGACTGGCGCAGGATGCGAGTCCAGGCCTGGATCGCCTCGCGGCGCACCTCGGCGCTGCCGTCGCCCATCGCCTGGGCCAGGGCCGGGTTGGCCGACAGGTGGCCGATCTTGCCGAGCGCGCGCACCGCGTGGGCGCGGGCCTCGTCGGACAGCCCCGAGCGGGCGATCGCCGCGGCCAGCTGGGGGACCACCCGCGGGTGGCCCACCCGGGCGAGGGCATCCGCGGCGCTCCTGACCTCGACCGAGCTGCCGCTGGCCAGGCGGTCGAGCGCGCGCTCGGTGACCTCGACCATCTGGGCCGGCCGGCGCGCGAACCACCAGGCGGCGGCGTCGCGCACCGCGTAGCTGTCGTGGTCGAGCAGCTCGAGCACGAAGGTCATGCAGGCGCTGGTGCACGGGATGTTCTCGGCCTTCTCCAGCTCGGCGACGATCGCGTCGGGGTTGCCGTGCTGGGTGGCCGAGCGGATGCGGGCGAAGCTGCCGCCGCGGCCGGCGTGGGCGTCGGGCGCGCCGGCCGCCAGGGCCAGGGCGAGCGCGACGGCGCCGAGAGCGATGGGACGGGCGATGGTGCGGTGGTTCATGGTTCGTGTGCTCCTGGTGTCGCTTCTTCGACGTCGCCCGATCATGGCTGCAGCCCCGGCGCGTTCTCACGCGAGTAGAACTGGCCACCGTTGTCCGCCATCTCGACCAGCAGGCGGAACTCCTCGGCGGTGAGCGGGAAGCCCATCTCCACCGAATGGTCGGGGAGGTCCGGGAACAGGCGATCGTCCAGGTCGGGCTCGGGGAACTGACGCGGCGGGTTGAGGACGCCGAACAGGAGCGAGTTGCGCGCGTCTCCCGGCAGGACGTAGGTCGGCATGTCGCCGGTGATGACGAGGTCGAGCTCCTCGAGCTCGAGCATGGCCGCGCCGAGCAGCGACAGGTGCGAGGCGCTGTAGCCGGACAGCATCGCCTCGCCGAACGCGAAGTCGATCGGGTCGCCGGTCAGGTTGAAGATGAACTCCTGCGACTGGCCGCTCTCCGGGTCGGTGATGGTGAACGACTTGTTGGCCGCGCCGGCGACGCCGTCGTGGCAGCCGCTCATCGCGCACTTGTTGTCGAAGATCGGCTGCAGCGCGGTGTCCCAGGGGATGCCGACCGGGCGGGTCGGCTCGGTGGTGACCCGCTCGAAGCGCGGCACGCGGCTCATGAGATCCTGTGGTCCGATCGCGATCGCGTCGGTGATGCCCGGCTCGATGACGGTGGTGGCCGAGCGGCTCTCGTGGCAGCCGCCGCAGAAGCGCGACTCGCCCGGGCGCCCGGTGATCCAGACCGGCTCGACCCGCAGGCCGACGTCGTACTTGTCGACCGCGATCTGGTGGACCGGCACGTTGGCCGGGACCAGCGCGGCCCACGAGCCGTCCTCGCGCACCTCGGCGACGCCGAGGGTGGCGGCGCCCTCCGCCTCGCTCAGGCCGAAGTCGTCGCCGACCCCCTCCTCGCCGGAGAAGCCCTCGATGACGCGCACGCCCCACACCGCGCCGTCTTCGAAGTCGCCGAGGCTGGTCGAGTAGACGTTCATCGCGCCGATGAGGACCGCGTCGTCATCCACGCCGTTGGTGCCGGCCGGGGAGATCTCCGGCGGCGCGGTGCGCGGGGTGAGCGGGATCGGGTTGATCTCCCAGGTGCCCTTCTTGTCGTAGACCGGCAGGCGGGTGCCGTTCTTCGAGTCGAACAGGTAGAGCCCGAAGTCGGGCGCGACCCCGGCGGCGCCGTTCACGTCCGACTGGACCGGGCCGTCGGCCCACGACACCAGGAGGTCGGGATAGTCCTTGGAGTTGAGCGGGTACGCGTTGTAGTAGCGGCCGACGCTCTCGAACGATGCCTCGTCGTCCAGCGGGACCTGCGCGGTCAGGATGCGGGTCGAGGCGTTCTTCTCCGACATCTCGATGTCGGCCCACAGCTCGCCACCGACCTCGTGGGTCTCGCCCAGGCGGATGTCGAGGATGGCGCCGGACTGGAAGGTGCGGTCGCGCGAGCTGCCGATCGCGATCACGCGCCCGGGCGCCGCCTCGATCGCCTTGTAGTAGGAGTTGGTGATGCCGGTGCCCTCCTTGCCGAACGCCTCGCGCACGCGGGTGCCGTCGGGGTTCATGCGGAGCAGCTGACCGGCGTTGAGCTCGTCGAGGTGATCCCACTGGGTGAACAGCACCTCGCCGGTCGACATGACCGTCGAGGTGATGCGGTGGGACAGGTTGCGCGAGTAGAGCTGGAGGTCGCTGCCGTCCACCGCCACCGATCCGAGCTGGAGGGTGGTGCGGCGCTCGTACTCGTCCTCGAACTGGGGGGCGCCCTCCTCGACCACCGCGTTGGTGGCGAACAGGACGCGATCGCCCGGCAAGAAGGTGGGATAGACGAAGTCGGCGTCTGGATCGGTCGGCAGCTGCTCGACGCCGCCCGACTCCAGATCGAGCAGGAACAGGCCGTAGCGCTGGTCCTCGCTCAGGCGGGCCGAGAAGACGATGCTGCGCGCGTCGAACGAGAGATCGTAGTCGATGATGTCGGCGCCCTCGTACTCGGGGAGATCACCGCAGCACAGCTCCGTGACGGTGCCGTCGGCGGTGGGCGGAGACAGCTTCATCAGGCGCGCGCCAGGCACGTAGGACTCGTACTGGAAGATGTCGCCCAGCCCGTCCATTCGCGCGGCGCGTTCGATGAACACGATCGCGTCGACCTCGTCGAGCGGGCCCGTGCCCTGCTCCTTCCCTCCACACCCGGCTGCTGCGCTGACCACCGCCGCGGCCAGCGCGGTCATGGTGGCTCTTCGAATTGCTTGTTTCACGGTCCAGCCTCCTCGATCCCGGAGGAGGGCAGTGCGAAGCGAGTGCCAAGCAAAAGCCGAATGATTCCATCCGGTAGGATAGTGTATGAAGGGGTTGTGAGACCGCTGTCACGGTCGAGCTCGGGGGCGGTGTCCCCCAGCGAGCGCGTGGCGCCGGTCGATCAGCTCGGGCGAGAGGAACCGCCGCGAGCCAGCTCGGCGCACAGCTCGGCGACCAGATCGAGCGCCTGCCGCGGAGTGATCGCATCCGGGTCGAGGCCGCGCAGGCGCGCGGTGATCGCATCGACGGGCGGCGGCGGCGAATCGACGGACGGCGGTGGATCGACCGGCGGCAGATCGACCGACGGCGGCGGATCGGCCGGCGCGCGCGGCGGGCGCGCGAACAGGGTCAGCTGCGGCCCGGCTCCGTCGGCGATGCGCTGGCCGCTCTCGAGCGCGGCGAGGACCTGCCGGCTGCGGGCGAGGACCGGCGCGGGCAGCCCGGCCAGGCGGGCCACCTCGATCCCGTAGCTGCGGCTGGCTCCGCCCGGGATGATGAGGCGCAGAAAGGCGATCTTGCCGCCCACCTCGCGCGCCGCGGCCTGCAGGTTCACCACCCGCGGGCGCGACTCGGCCAGCGCGCACAGCTCGTGATAGTGAGTGGCGAACAGGGTGCGGCAGCCGACCGCGTCGTGCAGGTACTCGGCCACCGCCCACGCGATCGACAGCCCGTCGAAGGTGGACGTGCCGCGGCCGACCTCGTCGAGCACCACCAGCGAGCGGCGGGTGGCGCCGGCCAGGATCGCGCCGGTCTCGCGCATCTCCACCATGAAGGTGGACTCGCCGCGGGCCAGGTTGTCGGCCGCGCCGACCCGGGTGAAGATCCGGTCGACCACGCCGATCCGTGCCGAGCGGGCCGGCACGAACGAGCCCATCTGGGCCAGGAGCGCGATCTGCGCCACCTGGCGCATGTAGGTCGACTTGCCGGCCATGTTGGGGCCGGTCAGGAGCAGGATCTGGCGCGCGGCTGGATCCATCGCGCAGTCATTGGGCACGAACTCGCCGGCCGGCACCGAGCGCTCGACCACCGGGTGGCGCCCCTCGACGATCTCGAGGCGGTCGCCGTCGTCGACCAGCGGGCGGACGTAGCCGGAGCGATGGGCCAGCTCGGCCAGGCCGGCGCACACGTCGATCGCCGCCACCTGTCCGGCGGCGGCGAGCAGCGCGGCGGTGCGGCCGGCGACCTGGCCGACCAGCGCGCGGAACAGCTCCGCCTCGCGCGTCACCAGCGTCTCCTGCGCGGCCAGGATCTTCCCCTCCAGCTCGGCCAGCTCCGGGGTGACGAAGCGCTCGCCGGTGGCGACGGTCTGCTTGCGCACGTAGTCGGCCGGCACCCGGCCGAGCTGGCTGCGGGTGACCTCGATGTAGTAGCCGAACACGCGGTTGTAGCGGACCCGCAGCGAGCCGATGCCGGTGCGCTCACGCTCGCGCGCCTCGATCGCCAGGATGGCGTCGCGCCCGCCGTCGGCCAGGCGGCGGCTCTCGTCGACGATCGAGCAGAAGCCGTCGCGCACGATGCCGCCCTCCCTGGCGGTCGGTGGCGGATCGTCGACCAGGGCGGCGACCAGCTCGGCGGCGAGCTCGGCCAGCCGGGCGAGCAGATCGCCGCTGACGCGGAGCAGCTCGGGCAGCTCGAGCTCGCCGGCGGCGCCGGCCGCCAGCTCCTCGGCCAGCCCGGGCAGCCGGCCGAGCGAGGCGCGCAGCTGACCGAGGTCGCGCGGGCTGGCCACGCCGAGCGAGGCGCGCCCGGCCAGGCGCTCGAGGTCGTGGATGCGCTCGAGCTGGCGCCGGACCCGCTCGCGCACCGCCTGGCGCAGCACGAAGAACTCGACCGCGTCGTGGCGGCGGCGGATCGGCGCGACCTCCACCAGCGGATAGAGCAGCCAGCGGCGGACCAGACGCCCGCCCGGCGCGGTCACCGCCTGATCGACCACGCCGAGGAGCGAGCCGCCGCGCCGGCTGGCGCCGTTCGACCCGGCCCCGGGCAGGATCGTCTCGCACAGCTCGAGGTTGACGATCGCGGTCTCGTCGAGGACCAGCGCGTCGCGGATCCGGTAGAGCTGGAGGCGCGCGACTGGCAGCACCCCGGTCGGCTGGGTGGCGCGCGCGTAGCGGAGGCAGGCCGCCGCGGCCCGGCCGGCCAGCTCGCGCTGGTCGGCCGCGAGATCGGTCGGCCCGTCGGTGGCGAGGTCGCCCAGGGCATCGCTGGCCTCGGCCGCGCCGGGCGACGTTGCGGTGGTGAAGGCGCAGCCGACCAGGCGGCGGCCGAGGTCGGCGAGCGCGCCGTCGGCGGCGAGGTCCGGCCCGGCGGCGAGCAGCTCGCGCGGGCCGATCCGGGCCAGCTCGCCGGCCAGCTCGTCGAGGTCGGCCACCCAGGCGGCGCGCAGCTCACCGGTCGACGCGTCGAGGTGGCCCACGCCAAAGCCGAACCCGGAGCCGGCGCCCGCGCCGGCCCGGCGCGGCCCCGACTCGCCCGGGACCACCGCGGCGAGGTAGCGCGGGCGCCGCGGCTCGAGCGCGTCGTCGTCGACCACGACCCCGGGGGTGACGATCTGGACCACCTCGCGGCGGACCAGCCCCTTGGCCTGGCGCGGGTCCTCGACCTGCTCGACCACCACCACCTTGTGGCCGAGCTCGGTCAGGCGCAGCAGGTAGGCGCGCCCGGCGTGGTGGGGGACGCCGGCCATCGGGATGGCGTCCTCGTGCCCCTTGTTGCGCGAGGTGACGGTCAGGTCGAGCGCGCGGCCGGCGACCAGGGCGTCGTCGAAGAACATCTCGTAGAAGTCGCCCATCCGGAAGAACACGATCGCGTCCGGGTGGTCGGCCTTGACCTCCAGGAACTGCCGCATGAGCGGCGTCTCGGCCGGGTTCTTCCGCGCCACCTGCCCGGTCTATCAGCCGCCCATGACACGAGATCCGGGCGCCGGACCGTCGCTGGCGAGCTATTTCCGGGTGCGGGTCACGTAGGCGATGATGCCCTGCTTCTGCTCGAAGTCGGTCTTGCCGGCGACGGCCTCGTCGAAGCTCGCGAAGCGGCCGACCCGGACGCGAAACATCGTCCCCTTGCCCGGTTCGTCCGACTCGACCACGAAGGGCTGGTAGCCGGCCCCGCGCAGGCGGCCGACCAGGGCGTCAGCCTCGCTCCGCTTCTCGAACGAGAGGAGGTGGAGGGTGAAGCGCGCCGCGTCGGCGGCGACCTCGGTCGGGGCGTGGGGGCTTGCGGCGGCAGCCTTGGCGGCTTCGGCCTTGGCCAGCTCTGCCTTGGCGGTCTCGGTCTTGGCAGTCTCTGCCTTGGCAGTCTCGGCCTTGGCGAGCTCTGCCTTGGCAGTCTCTGCCTTCGCCCTGGCTGCTTCTGCCTTCGCTGCCTCGGCCTTGGCTGCCTCTGCTTTTGCTGCCTCTGCCTTGGCCGCCTCTGCCTTGGCCCTGGCCGCCGCGGCCGTCTCCGCCGTCGGACGCAGCGGCAGCGCCGGCATCATCGCGGCCGGCTCTGCCTTGCCCGCCTCTCCCTTGCCCGCCTCTCCCTTGCCCGCCCGCGCGGCCGCCTCGTCGATCGTGCGGTCCACGGCGCCGAGCGCGCCGTCGCCGTCGCCTCGCAGGGTCGATGCGAACGCAAGGTCCTGGTCCGGCGCCGCCGCGGCCCCGTCGGACGCCATCTGGTCGAGCGCGGCCAGCGGATCCGAGGTCGCCCCGCTGGTCGCCGCCGAGCCCGGGTGCTCGCGCGCCTCCACCCGCCTGCCGATCGCGACCCCGAGCACGAACACCAGGCTCGCGATCACGGCGCCGCCGCAGAAGAGACAGAAGATCTGACGGCCATCCAGGCTGACCTCGACCTTCTCGACGAACAGCTCTCCCTCGCGAGTGGCCATCGACTGGTTCTGGCAGAGCCGCCGAGCCCGGGCAATTTTTCGACCACCGGAGGGCCGGTGCCTCCACTCCCGCGCCCCGCCGCAGCCCCGCCGCGCCTACGACTGCCAGCCGCCGCCGAGCGCGCGGTAGAGCTGGACCAGGGCCAGGAGCTCGTCGAGCTCCGCCTGGGCCAGGCCGAGCTGGGCGGCGAAGTAGCGCGACTCGCTGTCCAGCACCTCCAGGTAGCTGGCGGTGCCGCCGCGGTAGCGCTGGTCGGACAGGCGGGCCGCGTCGCGCGCCGCCCCGGTCAGGAGCTCCTGCTGGGCCCGGAACTCGCCGCTGGTGCGGTGCGCCACCAGCGCGTCCGACACCTCGCGGAACGCCTGCAGGATGGTCTGCCGGTAGCCGAGCAGCGCCTCCTGTCGCTGGGCCTCGCTCAGCCGCACGCCGGCCCGCTCGCGCCCACCCGCGAAGATCGTCCCGGTCAGCTCGGCGGCCACGCTCCACAGCCGAGCCGGCGCGCTCAGCAGATCCGACAGCGCCGAGCTCTGCGCGCCGCCGGTCGCGGTCAGCGCGATGTCGGGAAAGTAGGCCGCGCGGGCCACGCCGATCCGCGCGTTGGCCGCGACCAGGCGCTGCTCGGCGACCCGGATGTCGGCCCGGCGCTGCAGGAGCGACGACGGCAGCCCGGCCGGCACCGCGGCATCGTGCGGCTGGTCGACCAGCGCCTGGCCGCGCTCGACCGGCCCGGGGTTGGCGCCGATCAGGATGCGGATGAAGTTCTCCTGCTGCGCGATCCGCCGCTCGAGCTCCAGGATGGTCTGCCCGGCCGCGTAGACCAGCTGCTCGGCCTGGCGCACGTCGAGCAGCGAGACCGTGCCCTGCTTCTCCTGCAGGGTGACCAGCTCGAGCGACTGGTGCCGCGACTCCTGGGTCCGCCGGGTGATCTCGAGCTCGAGGTCGAGCTCGCGCAGCTGGAAGTAGGCGCCGGCCAGATCGGCCACCAGCGTGGTCACCACCGCGCGGCGTCCCCACTCGGCCGCCAGGTAGTCGGCGCGCGCTGCCTCGCTGGCCCGGCGGAACTTGCCCCAGAAGTCGAGCTGCCACGAGGCCGCGCCCACCGCCCGGTAGCTGTTGAACTCGGCGGCCGGGGCGCCGCCCTGGGCCGGGACCCGCTGGCGCCCGGCCGACGCGCTGACGCCGACGGTGGGCAGCTGATCGCCGCGCGCGATGTCGAGCTGGGCCTCGGCCTGGAGGATGCGCGCCGCCGCGATGCCGACGTCGAGGTTGCCGGCCAGCGCGGCGCGGATGAGACGCTGCAGCTCGGCGTCGCGGAAGACCTGCGACCAGCGCAGATCGCCGAACGACGAGGAGCTACCGGCCGCCGCGCCGCGGAACGCGCCCCGCTGGTCGACGGCGGGGCGCTCGTAGTCGGGCCCGAGCAGACAGCCGCTGCCGGTCAGCAGCACGGCGCAGGCCGCGATGACCGCGAGCCGGCTCACCCGCCACCTCGCCGCTCGCCAGGTCCGTGCCCGGTCGAGCTGTCCGACACTCGCGCCGTCGGTGGCGGCTCCGGCGGCAGGCGCCTGCGCAGCCCGACCCGCTCGACCAGCACGAACAGGAGCGGGATGAGGAACACCGCGATGGCGGTGGCGGCCAGCATGCCGGCGATCACCACGGTGCCGAGGATGCGCCGGCCGGCCGCGCCCGAGCCGGTCGCCAGGTAGAGCGGCACGCAGCCGAGGATGAACGCGAACGACGTCATGAGGATCGGGCGCAGCCGGCGCCGGGCCCCCTCGAGCGCCGCGCCGACCAGGTCGCGCCCCTGCTTCAGCTCGTCGACCGCGAACTCGACGATGAGGATCGCGTTCTTGGCGGCCAGCCCGATCAGCATGACCAGGCCGATCTGGCCGAACACGTCGAGGTGGTACTTGCGCAGGAACAGCCCGGCGAACGCGCCGAACACCGCGATCGGCACCGACAGCAGCACCGAGAACGGCAGCGACCAGCTCTCGTACAGCGCGGCCAGGATGAGGAACACGAACACCAGCGAGAGGCCGAACACGATCAGGGTGGCGCCGGACGCGCTCCGCTCCTGGTAGGACAGGTCGGCCCAGTCGATGCCCATCTCGCGCGGCAGCGTCTGCTCCGCCACCTCCTCCAGCGCGGCCATCGCCTGGCCGGAGCTGTAGCCGGGCGCGGCCGTCCCGATCACCTGCGCCGCTCGAAACAGGTTGAAGCGGTTGGTGTACTCGGGCCCGCTCATCCGGCGCGTGGTCGTCACCGTCGACAGCGGCACCATCTGGCCGGCCCCGTTGCGGACCTGGAACCGGCCGATGTCCTCCTCGTTGCGCCGGTACTCGCCCTCGGCGCCGAGGAAGACGCGCCACTGCCGGCCGAAGCGATTGAACTGGTTCACGAACACGCCGCCGAGGTCGGCCTGCAGGGTCAGGTAGATGTCCTCGATCGGCACGCCCTGGACCATCGCCTTGTCGCGGTCGACCTCGGCGAAGATCTGCGGGACGGTCGCCGAGAAGGACGAGTTGACCCCGGTCAGCTCCGGGCGTTTCCGCGCCTCTGCGAGGAACTTCTTCAAGTTCTGGTCGAGGTAGTCGACCGTGCCGCCGCTCCGGTCCTGCACCCACAGCGAGAAGCCGCCCGCCCCGCCCAGGCCCGGGATCGCGGGAGGCAGGTAGGCCATCGCGCTGGCCTCCGGCACCTGGGTCGACAGCGCCCGGTTGAGCCGGTCGCGGAGGGCGCTCGCTTGCAGCTCGGCCGAGCCGCGCTCGTCCCACGGGTCGAGCTGCACGAACAGGAAGCCGTTGTACGTGGCGGTGACGCGGGTCAGCAGGCTGAAGCCGACGATCGCGGTGAAGTTCTGCACCCCGTCGGTGTGGGCCAGGATCGCCTCCACCTTGCGCACCGCCTCGCCGGTCCGCTCCAGCGACGCGGCCGGCGGCAGCGTGACGTTGACCAGCATGTAGCCCTGGTCCTCCTCGGGCAGGAAGCTGGTCGGCAGGCGCTTGCCCATGAGGCCGGCGGCCCCGGCAAAGGCGATCAGGATGACGACGCCGAGCGCCGCCTTGCGGATGAGGCCGTGGCTCACCCGAACGTAGGTGCGGGTGCCGCGGTCGAAGGTGCGGTTGAACAGCCCGAACAGGCGGGCCAGCGGGCCGCGCGATGCCTTGCGGGGGCGCAGCAGCATGGCCGAGAGCGCGGGCGACAGGGTCAGCGCGTTGAACCCGGAGATGATGACCGAGATCGCGATGGTCACCGCGAACTGGGTGTTGAGCCGGCCCTGGATGCCGCCGACGAACGCCATCGGGATGAACACCGCCGACAGGACCAGCGCGATGGCGACGACCGGGCTCGACACCTCCCTCATCGCCTGCAGGGTCGCGTCGCGCGGCGACATCCCCTCCTCGATGTGGTGCTGGACCGCCTCGACCACGACGATGGCGTCGTCGACCACAAGGCCGATGGCGAGGACCAGCCCGAACAGCGAGAAGGTGTTGATCGAGAACCCGAGCAGCGGGAACAGCGCGAACGTGCCGACCAGCGAGACCGGCACCGCGATCATCGGGATGAGCGTGGCCCGCCAGTTCTGCAGGAACAGGAAGACCACCAGCGTCACCAGCACCATCGCGATGAGGATGGTCTGCAGGATCTCGCTCAATCCCTCGGTGACCGGCAGCGTGGTGTCGAGCGCGACCCGGTAGTCGAGGCCGGGCGGGAAGCGGGCCTCCAGGTCGGCCATGGTCGCGCGCACCCCATCGGCCACCTCGAGCGCGTTCGACCCGGGCGCCTGGAACACGGCGATGATGGCGCCGGCCTGGCCGTTGACCCGGGCGCGCTGCTGGTAGTTGAGCGCGCCGAGCTCGATGCGAGCCACGTCGCCCAGCCGCACCACCCGGCCGGACGGGTCGGAACGGACCACGATGCGGGCGAACTCCTCCGGCGTGGACAGCCGCCCCTGCGCGCGCACCGTGTACGTCATCTCGGTCCCGGGCGGTCCCGGATCGGCGCCGATCCGGCCGGCCGGGTTGACCGCGTTCTGCGCCCGCACCGCGCGGGCCAGGTCGGCGACGGTCAGGCCGAGGCGGGCGAGCACGTCCGGCTTGACCCAGATGCGCATCGCGTAGTCGCTCGAGCCGAACACGCGCACATCGCCGACCCCCTTCACCCGGTAGAGCGCGTCGTTGACGTTGATGTTGGCGTAGTTGGCCAGGAACAGCGAGTCGTAGGTGCGCTTCGGCGAGTACAGGGCGATGAGCATCATCGGGATGCCGGTCGCCTTGCGGTAGCTCAGCCCGAACTGGGCCACGTCGGCCGGCAGGTTGGACTGGGCCTGCGCCACCCGGTTCTGCACGTTGACCTGGTCGATGTTCGGATCGGTGTCGATGTCGAACGTGACGGTCAGCGACATCGAGGCGTCGTTGGCGTTGGTCGACTGGATGTAGAGCATGTCGTCCACGCCGTTCATCTGCTGCTCGAGCGGGGTGGCGATCGACTGCTCGACGGTCACCGCGTCGGCGCCCGGGTAGCTGGTCGACACGATGATCTGCGGCGGCACGATGGCCGGGAACTGCGAGACCGCCAGGGTCCGCATCGACAGGAACCCGGCGATGACCGTGATGATCGCGATGACGATCGCGACGATCGGGCGCCTGATGAAGAACGGCGCCATGTCAGCCGCCCTTCCCCGCCGGCGACGCGGCCCCGGCCGGCAAGGCCGCCGCGTTGGGCGCCGATCCGCCCGGCGCGCCCGGCGCCGGCGCGGCCTCGGGCGGCGGCGCGGTCGGCTTGACCGGCGCGCCGTCCTTGACCTTCTGGGTCCCGTCGGCGACCACGGTCTCGCCCGCGCTCAGGCCGCGCTGCACGATCACCATGGAGCCGACCCGCTCGCCCAGCTCGACCGGCCGCACCGCCACCTTGTTGTCGGGGCCGACCACCGCGACCTGATAGGTGCCCTGCAGCTCGGTGATCGCGCGCTGCGGGATCAGGAGCGCGTTCCGCACCACGCTGGTGATGGCGCGGACCCGGCCGAACTGGCCGGGGCGCAGGCGGCGCTGCGGGTTGGGGAACGACGCCATCACCCGGATGGTCCCGGTGCCGGGATCGACCTGCCGATCGGCCAGCACGAAGCGGCCCTGGTCGGGGTGGACGCTGCCGTCGCCGAGCACGAGCTGGAGCTCCTCGCCGGCCGGCAGCGGCTGGTCGGCGTCGCCGCTGGCGGCGAAGCGGATGTACTCCTGCTCGCTCATCGCGATCCACGCCTTGATCGGATCGACCTGGGACACGGTGGTCAGCACCGTGGTCGGGCCGACCAGATCGCCGATCTGACCGCGCGCCACCCCGGCGATCCCGTCGACCAGCGAGCGCACCTTGGTGAACTCGACGTCGAGCTGGGCCTGCTGGAGCGAGGCGCGCGCCGAGTCGACCGACGCCTTGGCGGCCAGCTGGGCCTGCATGTCGTTGTCGAGCTGGCTGCGCGCGATGGCGCGAGCCTCGGCCAGGGGTCGATCGCGCTCGGTGTCGAGCTTGGCCTTGCCGAGCTGGGCCTGCGACTGGGCCAGGAGCGCGCGCGAGCGATCGAGCGCGGCGCGGAACGGGCGCGGGTCGATCTCGAACAGCACCTGGCCCTTCTTGACCTGGGTGCCCTCGGTGTAGGCCTGCTTGACGAGGTAGCCGTTCACCTGCGGCTGGATCTCGGCGTTGACGTAGCCGTCCAGGCTCGCGAGCCACTCGCGGCGGATCGGGGCGTCCTTCTGGACGACCTTCACGACTGTCACGGTGGGTGGAGGCGGCGCCGGCGGAGCCACCTCGCTTGCACAGGCGACCAGTGTGGCGAGGAGCGCGGCGAGCGCGCCGTTCGAGAGCAGTTTGTTTGTCGTCAAGGAGATGACCCGGTGTAGGCACCACGTCAGCCCCGGATGGCCACCATCGGCCACCGACACGCTCACGAGACTCAGATGCCGTGCTTCAACTAACGCGCTCCGCCATGGTGGCAAGCCAACCCGGCGTGAGACGTCGCGTTTTGTCGGCGGCGCGGGCGGGCGCAGGCAGGCGGCCGGGTCAGCGGCGAAGCAGGACCCAGAGGATCGCGCCGGCCGAGGCGACGATCGCCACGATGCCGAGCGCGCCGAGCAGGCCGAAGCCGGCGCCGCTCGAGCCCGACTCTGCCGCGGTGACCTGGCCGGGTGCTGGCGCGCTGGTGCCGGCGGGGGCGCCCGGCCTTCCCGCCGCGGGCGTGCCCGAGCCGACCCGGGCGACCAGCTCGCCGGGGCGCGGCGGCGTACCCCAGCTGGTCGTCTCGATGAGCGTGCCGTCGGCGCGCACCGCCGAGACCTCGATGAGGTCGCCGTACACGTTCACGCGCAGGTAGTGGTTCACTCGCTCGAAGTACTGGGTGGCCTGCAGGTCGATGCGAGACGAGCGGGCCTTGCGCGGGTAGAGCGGCGCGCCGGCCCCGCCCGAGACGAAGTAGCGCACGCCGCTCTGCTCGGCCCGCGAGTAGACGTGATCGTGGCCGGAGAAGACCGCGGCGACCTGGTACTTCTCGAACAGCGGGGTCCACGCCTCGCGCAGCTCCTCCTGCCCGCCATGCAGCGACACCGAGTAGGGCGGGTGGTGCATCGACACGAACAGGTGGTGGATGGCGGGGTCGAGCCGGGCCGCCTGCAGCTGCTGCTCGATCCAGTCGGTCTGGTCGGTCAGCGCGAAGCTGTGCGCGTTGGAGTCGAGGATGAGGAAGCGCGCGCTGCCGTAGGTGAACGCGTAGTAGCGCTCCGGGTCGGGCGAGTTCTCCGGCAGCGAGAAGTACTTGCGGAAGTTGTCGGCGGTGCGGCCGCGGCCCTGGCGGTCATGGTTGCCGAGCGACGGGTAGAGCACGTTCTCGCGCAGGAGCGCGCGCTCGGTGTCGAAGAAGAGCTGCCAGTCGGGATCGCTGACGCCCTCGGTGACCATGTCGCCGGTGCCGACCAGGAAGTCGGGGACCTCGCCGCGGACCCGGTCGACCACGCGCTGGTGCGAGCCGGTGCTGTCGCGGCTGTCGCCGTACACGATGAAGGAGAACGGCGCGCCCGACGCCGGCGCGGTGGCGAACTCGCCCTCGATGCGCTCGCCGGCCATGGTGACCGCGTAGCGGTAGCGGCGGCCGGCCTCGAGCCGATCGAGCACCACCTCGTGCATCTCGTCGGCCGGGGCCTGGACCGGCGGTCGGCCGGGCGGCGTGACGATCTCGACCACGCCGGGCAGCGGGCGCTCGCTCTCCCACATGATCGTGATCGAGGAGGTGCTGACGTTCTGCAGATACGGTCCCTTGCGGAACCGGCTGGGCTCGCCGGCGGACACCGGCCGCGCCGCCGCGAGCACCACGCCGAAGGTCAGGGCGAGGAGGGCCCCCAGAGCCGAGCGACCCGTCCAGGCGCGCACCCGATGAGTCTACGCGGCGGCGCGGCAGCGCAGCAAGCGCGGCGAGCGCCGCCGCGCCGAATCGAACGGAGACTCGCCGGGAGGGACGCTGCGGGGGGCAACGCCGCAGGTCACGATCGGGCGAAGGCTCAGCCCGGGTAGCGGCTGCGGGCCAGGAGCGTGACCGCGTCGCGCGCGCTGGCGTCGTTGTAGCCGAAGCGCGCGATGAGGTTGTCGACCGTGGTGCGGGCTCGCTTGCGCGACTCGGCCGACAGCACGCCCTCGTTGCCGGTGACCAGGCGCAGCAGATCGGCCACCGCCACCTGCACCGTCTTCTTGCGCTCCTCGAAGTAGGCCTCGCGGATGCGCTTGAAGTAGTCGGGGAAGATCTGCGCGTAGTCCGGCTTCTGGCTGAGGTGGTCGAGCGACCAGGCGCCGACCTTGGCGATGAGATCGGCGCGGAAGTCGTCGGCCCGGCCGGTGACCTCGAGCGTCTTCTCCATCTCGCGCATCATCGCCTCGTCGGGGCTGTCCATCCGCCCGGTGGTGGCGTTGCGCACCTTCTCGTGGCGGAGCCAGTGGGTGACGTGGTTGACGTAGCGCTGGAACAGGCGCTCGTACTCGATCTCCTCGACCAGGCCCATCGACGCGCGCACCTCGTCGTCGACGCGATCGATGAGCCGCTCGCGGCACAGGTCGATGAACTTCCTGTGGTCGTGGAAGCCGCCCGGCAGCGGCTCCTGCTTCAGGAACTCGTACACCGAGGTCTGCTTGCACAGCTCATCGATCTCCTCGAGCACCGCAAGCGGCGAGACGTAGGTGTAGGACGGCGAGTTGGCCGCGTTGAAGATGACGACCTGGAGCTCGCGCGGCGACGCTCCCGTCCTCCCCTCGTAGTTCGGGTAGGAGTCGGACTCGCGCAGGATGGCGCGCAGGTTGGAGATGAGCTCGCGCGACTGCGCGGTCGACAGCGCGTCCGGCGCCTTGCCCAGCCCGTAGAGCTCGGCCTTCTCGAGCGGGGTCAGCCGGGCGACGAGATCCGCGATCTTCTTCGGGAACTTGTCGGCCATGGGCTTGCGCATGCGAGTCAGCACCGCCCACAGCGCGGCGACGTAGGCGCTGTGCGGCGCGACGTGGCGCGAGTGGGCCGCCTCGCGCAGCTTCTCGCTGTAGATCTTCTCCTCCTGCTTGAAGTCGAGCAGGTAGGGGACCCGGACCAGCTCGAGGCGGCCGCGGAACGACTGGAACTCGGGGATCTCCTTGAACGCCTGCAGGTGGATGTCGTTGGAGCTGCCGATGAAGACCAGGTCGAGGAACAGGGTCGCCGTCTGCAGGCTGACGCTCGAGCGCTCGACGGTGGTGAGGAGATACTTGTAGGCCTCGAGCGGGCGCTTGAGCAGGTCCTGGTACTCGATGAGGCCGCGGTTGGCGTTGACCACCTCGCCCCCGTACTCGTAGAGCGAGATCGACTGCAGCGCGGCCGGCAGCGAGGCCACGGTGCGATCGGCGCTGACCTGGCGCTCGATCGCGTCGACCGACAGCTGCGGCTCGACGGTGGCGTAGCCCTCGCGGTAGCGGTGGCCGACGTAGAACCGCTCGACCTGCACGTGGCGCAGGACCTTGAAGTAGTCGCCCTGGTAGCTGGCCAGCAGCGCCTCGTAGATCGTCCGGTTCTTGTGCGACAGGCGGCCGTGGCGCAGGTAGTCGGAGAGGACGAAGTCGGCCCTGGTCGGCGTGCCTCCGTCGGTGGTCGGTCGCTGCCCGGCGGCCTCGGCGGCGCCGTTGCCGGCCCGGGCGGCTTCCGCCCCGGCGCCGTCAGCCTCGCTGTCCTCCCCGGTCTGCGCCTCGGCCAGCATCCGGCCCATGAGGTCGGCGCGGCGGTCGGGCGGCATGAGGAAGATCGGGTGATCGCGCAGCTCGTCGGACAGCTTGGCGTCGATCAGGTCGTCGGGCAGGTACGCGTAGCTGTCGCCGGAGCCGTGCTCGTCGAACTTCGGGCCGGAGAAGCCGATCCCGCTGCGCGAGATCTTCTGGCCCGGGAAGATCCAGTTGATGCGATAGAGAGCGCCCTCGTCGCGCGTCGAGTAGTGCTGGAGCGCGCGCCCCATGCAGCGGACCAGGGTCGACTTGGCCGAGCCGTTGGGCCCGTGCAGGAGGACGAGCTTGTTCGACACGCCCTCGTTCACGAAGTTGGTGAGCGCCCGGTAGATCCGGTTCTGCACCTCCTCCTGCCCGACCAGGCGGTCGCGTCCGCCGGCCCACTCGCAGTCGAACAGCTTGAACCGGCGCATCGGGCCCCACGGGAACTGCAGGGTCTCGACGCCGAAGTAGTCGAAGCAGTCGCGGATGTACTGGGGGGCAGAGCGGAGCTGCTGGTGCGGCCGGGTCGCGGCCAGCTCCAGGTACTCGGCGTACGACATCACTCGCCGGTTCTGGACGAAGTCTTCCCGGATCCCCTCGCCCAGCTCGCGCAGCTCGTCCCGGATGCCCATACCGGTCAGCGTACTACGGCGCTCAGTCGCTGACGGCGACGTTCCAGGCCAGCTGCTCCTTCTTGGGATCGCAAGACGTCTCGGTGCACACCGCGAACTTGATGACGCCGGTGAAGGCCTTGGCGCCGGACGAGTCGGCCTGGAACTGCACCTGCCAGCGGCCTGCCTTGTCGGCAAAGGCGACCGCGTCGGCCACGGTCTGCTCCTTCTTCGCGACCTTCACTCCCGCCGGCTCGGTGACCGTGAGCTTGGTCGGAAACTCCTTGTTGAGCTTCCAGCCCCGCTTGGGGGTGATCTCGAGGAGGACGGTGCCCTGCGCGCCCTTGCCGACCTTGGCCGGCGCGGCGAGCGTCACCGAGTACGACGGGGTGTCGGCGACCTTCTTGCCGCCGGTCGGGATCACCTTGGCCTTGCCGCCCGCGCCGAGCGCGACCACGTCGGGCGACCGACCCGGATCCGGCGCGGTGGCGGCGGTGGGGGTGGCGGCGGCCGGGTCGACCACCGGCGGTGCGCTGGCCGGCTCGGCCCCGCTCAGGCGCGCGCTCTCGGCGGCGGCAGGAGGCGCCTTGGCGCTGGCCGCTCGCTCCTTCTTGCAGCCGGAGGCGGCGAGGACGACAGAGGAAAGCAGGGCAGCGGATAGCACGCAACGGGTCGAATTCATGGTGACAACCTCGGCAGTAAGGCGGGAAAGCACCTTAGTATAGTGTACGCACGTGCGAAGGGCACAACAGCTCGGCCGTTACCACCTGCTCGACCGCATCGCCTTCGGCGGCATGGCGGAGATCTACCGGGCCAAGACGTTCGACGCCACCGGGCATGCTCACCTCGTCGCGGTGAAGCGGGTCCTGGCTCATCTCGCCGAGGACGACGACTTCATCCAGATGCTGGTCGACGAGGCCAAGATCGCCGGCCTCCTGCGCCACGGCAACATCGCCCGGGTCTACGAGTTCGCGCGCGCCCACGGCGAGTACTTCATCGCCATGGAGTTCGTGGACGGAAAGGACCTGCGCACGATCCTCGAGCGCTGCCGCCAGCGCAAGAAGCCGATCCCGCCCCAGCACGCCGCGTACATCGCGTCGGAGATCGCGACCGGGCTCCACTCGGCCCACGTCGCGGTCGACCCGCGCGGACGCCCGCTCCGCATCGTCCATCGCGACGTGTCGCCCTCGAACGTCATCTGCGCGTACGCCGGCGAGGTGAAGCTGTGCGACTTCGGCATCGCCAAGGCGACGCTGTCGAAGGTCAACACCAAGACCGGCGTCATCAAGGGCAAGGTGAAGTACATGAGCCCCGAGCAGGCGCTCGGGCGCAAGCTCGACCACCGCTCGGACATCTTCTCGCTGGGCGCGTGCCTGTACGAGATGCTGACCCGGGTGCCGCCGTTCACCGCCACCAACGAGATGGATCTCCTCATCAAGGTGCGCGACGCGAAGTACCGGCCGATCGCCGAGATCGTCCCGGGCATCCCGCGCGAGCTGGAGGCGATCTGCGACAAGTGCCTGGCCCGCTCGCGCGCGCACCGGTTCCAGACCGGCCTGGAGGCGGCCCACGCGCTGCGCGGCTTCCTGCGCGCCTACATGCCGGAGTACACGCGCAGCCACCTGGGCCGCTACGTGCGCAAGCAGTTCGGCCAGGAGATCGAGCGCGAGCTGCGCATGCTGGAGGAGTTCGTCCTCTCGGATCAGGTGGACGACGACGTGGGCGAGAACCTGATCGCCGGCGTGCTCGGACCGCAGGCCGACTTCTCGCGCTTCAGCCCGCGCCCGCCGGGCGAGACCGGATCGCGCGATCACGGCACGCCGGTCGAGCTGGGTCCGCTGGCGCCCGCCCCCTTGCCCGCGCCGCTGCCCGAGGTGGAGAGCATGGCCGGCAGCATGCCGAGCAGCATGCGCGGCAGCGAGGTCGAGACCGGGGTCGACACCGGGGTCGAGACCGGCGTGGACACGGGGGTGCGCACGCCGGTGTCCGAGTCGTTCGAGAAGCTGAGCGCCGCGTACCCGGTGGTGGTTCCGCCGCGGCCGGCGCCGGCGCGGATGCCGACCGCGGCCCCGTCGCCACCGCGCCTGCCGCCTCGCCCGATCGAAGCTCGCCCGGTCGAGGCGCGCCCGGTCGAGGCGCGCCAGGTCGACGATCGGGTCGACGACCGACAGGTCGACGGCGACGGCGAGCTCGACGTCCACGAGGCGTCGACCCTGATCCTCGACGACGACCGCAAGGCGCGGCGGATCCTGGATCCGCTGGCCGGCCGGCTGGTCGGCGAGCAGATCCAGGACCTCGACGACGCGCTGCACAGCGCGCCCACCTTGATCCTGGATCACCGCGCTCACCGCCGGCGGCGCCCGAGCGGCGGCTGAGCCGGCCTGGGCGGCGCGCCGGGCCGGCGGTCGTTGTAAGGTCCGGCTCTATGACGAGCTCGATCGTTCGAGTGGTATTCGCGCTGGTCGCGGCCGCGGCGGTGGCCGGCTGCAAGCGCGACGGCGGACCCGAGGACTCCGCGGCGAAGACGGCGGCCAGGCCGGGGGGCGCGGCGGCGGCGAAGCCGGGCGCGACGGCGGCGACATCGGGCGCGAAGCGCGGCGCCGAGGACGGCTCCAATCCGGCCCAGTTCGAGAACGCGACCAGCTCGGAGGAGGCGCGCGATCACTTCCGGCGCGGGATGATCGCGCTGCACTCGTTCTGGTACGACGAGGCGAGCACGCAGTTCGAGGCGGCGATCGCCGCCGATCGCGGGTTCGCGATGGCGTACTGGGGCCTGGCGATGAGCAAGTCGAAGCTCCTGTGGGGCGACGACGACCTCGCCGGCGGGCGTCGGGCCCTCTCGCTCATGCCGCCCAGCTCCGGGCTGCCGGCGCGCGAGAAGATGTGGGTGGCGGCGGTGCGCGCGCTGTTCGGCGACGGCAACGTGCATTCCAGTCGCCTCGCGTTCGCCGCCGCGATGGAGAAGATCTACGCCACCTATCCGGACGACGAGTCGACCACGTTCCTGGCGGTGGCGCTCCTGGCCACCACCCGCGCCGAGGACCCGGCCGGCGATCCGATCCGCGCGCGCGCGGCCCAGCTGGCCCAGAGTGTGTACCGGCGGAACCCGGAGCACCCCGGCGCGGCCCACTACCTCATCCACGCGTGGGACACGCCGGCCAGCGCGCACCTGGCGCTGAAGATGGCCCGCACCTTTGCGGCCAACGCACCGGAGGCGTTCCACGCCCGCCACATGCCGGCTCACATCTTCGGCCGGCTCGGCCTGTGGAAGGAGGCGGTCGCCAGCTGCCAGTCGGCGTGGGACGCGTCGGTGACGTGGGCAAAGCGGTCGAAGCTGTCGGCCGACCACCACGACTTCCACAGCCTCAACTGGATCATCGAGATGAGCTTCGAGCGCGGCCGGCGCGCGGACGCGGACGCCGCGATGGCGATCTTCTCCGACGCGGTCAAGCAGGGGCTGACCCGGCAGAACCGGACCGGCTACGCCAAGCAGGTGGTCTCGTACCTGGTCCGCACCGGCGAGTGGAAGCGGGTCGACGAGCTGCTCGCGCCGCTCGGCTCGCCGGCCACCGACGAGACCCCGGGCGGATCGGGCGCCGGCACCTGCGCCGCCCACGCGGCCCAGCCGCCCCAGTCGTCCCAGCCGCCGTTCGAGCTGCTCGAGCGGCGCGCGGTGGTGAACGTGCGGGTGCGCGCGGCCGCGATGCGGCGCGACCCGGCCCTGACCCGGCGCATGCTGGCCGAGCGGGCCGAGGTCGATCGCCTGCTGACCCCGTTCTACGTGTCGGCCCAGGGCCAGGCCTACGTGACCAAGCTCGACCAGGACCGCGCGGTGTCGGACGCGGCGATGATGGCGCGCGCGCGCGGCGACGACCGCGCGCTGCTCGAGCCGCTCGGCAAGCTGGCCGAGGCCGCCAAGGCGGAGTTCGCCGCCGAGGGAACCGCCGGCGGGGTGCTGGCGCCCGAGGAGGTGGCCGACGCGCTCCTGCGCCTGCGCCGCCCGGCCGACGCGCTGGCCGCGTACCAGTCGGTGCTGGCGCAGCACCAGGGCCGCGCGCACTCGCTGCTCGGCGGCGCGCGCGCGGCGACCCAGGCCGGTGACGCGGCGACCGCGCGCTCGCTCTACCAGCAGCTGCTCGAGGTGTGGAGCGAGGCGGACAAGGACACGCCGGGGCTGGCCGAGGCGCGCAAGGCGGTGGCGGGCGGTTGATCCGCGGCGCGCGCGGCTCGACCGCGAGAGTCGCTCGACCTTTCCATTCGCGAGCCCTCACTCGAGGCGGAGCTCGACGGTGACCAGCTCCTGGCCGGGGGTCAGGTCGAGGTCGAGGGCGCCGCGCTCGCCGTCCTTCTCGGCCTCGACCGTGATGGCGCCGCTCGGCGCGTCGGTCAGGCGAAAGCGGCCGTCGGCGTCGCTGGTGGTGTGGGCGCGCCCGGCGGTGATCGCGGCGCCGGCGACTCGCTGGCCGTCGCGATCGCGGACCACGCCGGCCAGGATCGCGCCGCGGGCCAGCTCGACCCGGACGATCGCGGCGCCGGGCAGGTCGGGGCGGGCGCGCGGGGCGAGATCGACCTCGGCGGTGCCGGCGGCGTAGCCGCGCGCGCTGGCCTCGACGGTCCACTCGCCGGGCGCCAGCGCGGCCAGCGCGACCCGACCGCGCGGGGCGACGGCGCGGCGCACCGCGCGATCCGGCCCGCGCGCGATGACCTGGGCGCCGGCGATCGGCGCGCCGCTCGCGCGGTCGCGCACCTCGACCTCGAGGGCGACGCCGGCGACCAGGCGCAGCTCGTTTCCCGCGCCGGCCGCGGCGTCGAGCTCGGCGGGCGGGTAGTCGGCGTGCTCGACCCGCACGCGGTGGCTGCCGGCCACCACCCCGGCCAGGCGGAAGCGGCCGGCCGCGTCGGTCACGGCCGCGCGCGCGGCGCGGCCGCCGCCCTGGTCGATCACCTTGACCCGCGCGCCGGCCACCGCGAACCCGCTGGCGTCGGTGACGCGCCCCTCGATGGCGGCGTCGGCCTGGACCAAGGTGAAGTCCTCGCGGCGCAGGACCGGGGCGCGGCCGGGCGGGCCGACCGCCACCTCGCGCCAGGCCAGCCCGCGCCCGGCCGCGCTGACCTCGAGCACCACGTCGCCGCCGATCGGCCCCAGGCGATACCGCCCGTCGGCGCCGGTGACGGTGTAGCGCGGGTCGATCGCGACGCCCTTGCTGCGCGCCTCGATCGCCGCGCCGGACACGGCGGCGCCGCGCTGATCGACCACGGTGCCGTGCAGGATGAGGCCGCCGCCGAGCTCGATCTCGAGGTCGTCGATGGCGGTGTCGAGCTCGATCGCGCGGGCGGGCGCGGCGCCGTCGGCGAAGCTCGGGTGCGCGGCGACCGCGCGGTAGCGGCCGGGGGCCAGCCCGGTCAGCCGGAAGCGGCCGTCGCGATCGGTGGTGAAGCGCGGCTCGAGCGCGGGATCGACCGGCAGGGCCGGCGCGTCGGTCACCGCCGCCGCCGGGCGATCCGGCAGCGCGATGCGCACCGCGGCGGTGGAGCCGGCCGCGGGCGGGAACGGCAGCGGGCCGACCACCACGCCCAGCTCGCCGCGCGGCACGAAGCGCAGGCCGGTGGCGGTGACCAGGCCGGCGCCGGACGCCGCCGCCGAGGCGAGCGCGAGGGTCGAGTCCCATCCGGCTCCCCCGGTGCCGAGCCGGCGCGCGACGGTCTCGGCGCTGACGTCGGAGCCGCCCTCCTCGGCGCGCGCCATCACCTGGGCCCCGGCGATCGGCGCGCCGGCGCCGTCGACCACGCGCCCGGCCAGGACACCGCCGCGCCGCAGCGCGATCGACGGCGCGTAGCCG
>Ga0193753_10000327_pt1 | contig 46936 bp, 21 predicted proteins | sample H1c2metaG_FD_144925 | JGI IMG/M metagenome (GOLD analysis project Ga0193753, IMG submission 144925) | Soil microbial communities from a riparian zone of the East river system, Colorado, United States - H1c2 | ecosystem: Environmental > Terrestrial > Soil > Riparian zone | place: USA: East...
TGTTCAGCGTTGCGCCTTCGTCGATCGTGCGGTTCGCGCCCAGCGAGAGCGACGGCGCAGTGTTGACCTGGTTCGCGGTGGTTTGCGCGTCCGGCGTCGCGGGTGATGATTCGAGATTGCCCGCACTGTCTGTCGCCACGCTGAAGAACGCGTAGTTCGCGCCCTGCACGCCGTTGAAGATCGAACCGGTAAGCGTCGTGTGCGGCAACCAGTTGGTGGCCGTCCCGCCGTTCACCGAAACGAAAATGTCGTAGAACGCGACCCCGCCCCCCCCAACGCCGTCGCTGCCCGCCCACGTCACCGCAAACTGGCTGGGGCTGCTCGCGGGCAATGCTGCCACCGCGCTCGAGGGCGCCGTTGTGTCCGGCAGCGGCGCGGACAATTCGTAAAGCAACGTGTAGGCGCCCGTGCTGTTGAAGTCGATCAGGTGCAACAAGTTCGTACGGATCGGCCGCGTCGCACCGCCCGGGAAAATTCGCGTCGTCGTCCAGACATTGGTGTTGAAGCCGATGATGCTGTTGTCCGCGCGGCGAACACCGGTCAGGCGGAAACCGTTCGTGCCGGCCGGGTCGGGCAAGCGCAGATAAGCCCAGCCCGCGGGAACTGTTGCGTTGAGTGCCACCTGCAAATTGCTCGCGGAGAGAACACCCGTGAACGCACCCGCCGTCACCGCGTTCACAGGCACGATGCTGCCGTCGCTCAGATACAGCGTGTCCGGCAACAGGTCCGAATCTGGCGCATCGTTGACGAGCAAGTCGGGCCGGCCGTCCTGGAACGTGCGGTCCGCCTGCACGATGCGGTTCAACTCGTGAATCTCGGTGCCGCGCACGAGCGACAGCCGCGGATTACCCAGCGCATCGACGTGCTGAAAGGAGGCGGCGTAGTTCGTGAAGCTGCCTTGGAGGGTGGACGTGAACAACCAGCGGGCCACTTTGTTCGAAAGCGGATCGATGCGGCCAAAGTCCACTTCGAGCGACGGCGTCAGCGATTGGTTCTCCAATTGCGTGCCGAGAATTTTGAAGTCGATTAGCAGGCCCTTGGCGTTGTCTAAAATCTCCGGCTGGCCGCTGGTGAGCTTCAACGAACGTGCCGCGCCATAGCCCACGTTGTCGATCTGCACCGCGAGCGAATAAGGAATGCTCGGCTCGACTTCGATCGTGAAAGGATCGTCCGCATACACGTCGCGCTCGTGGAAATAGCGCACGAGCAATTCCGGTTGCGGCAGTACCTGAATCGGCGCGGGCGCCAGTGGAATGGTGACCGCAATTCCGTCCTGCACGTAGCTGAGCGTGCCACCGACGAGATAAAGAGTGGATGCATTCGTAGGCGCCGCATCCAGAGTGGGGATCAGGACCCAACTGGCTCGGCCAATACTGTTTCCGGCCACAACGCCCGTGCCATCCACCGCGCTGATGCCCGCGAACTCAGGGGGACGAATGCCAAATACAGAATTCACCAGGCTGCCGTTCACATCCTTGATCTCGAGACTGACCAGGATGTTTCCGATGGAACTGGCGGTGGCGTTATCCAATTCCAGCGTGGCTTTGAAAGCATCCCGCGCCAGCACAGCCCTTTGGTCGAGCCGAATTTGCACGCGCGCACAAACTTCGGTGTTCGTGCTGGTGACCGAACTCGTCTCGCTCAGATTTTTCCCGCCTTTGGGCGGCTTCACCAGCGCGGGCGCCGTAGGTTTGCATTGGAACTTGTAACCGGCCGGGGCCTCAAAATCCGTGACGATCTGGAACTCATTGAGGTAATCGAAGAATTCATCCGAGGTCAGCACGGGGCCGGGGGCACCCCCGCCGCCGACCGGTACGAGATCGTAGACCTGGCGATAGAGGTCCACCAGATCGCAACCGGTCGAGTCGAACATGTAGAACGCGGTGTCCTTGTCCACGACGTTGGGCCCGCAGAGGTAATTCCACAGCATGTTGGCTGTCACCGAGCACCGCCCGTCATTGAAGGATGAGGCCGAAGCCAGGCCCTTAAGCGGCGCGGCAATCCTCCGCACCAAAACCGGAATGGTCAGCGAGGTGTTCGCGGCGAGCCGCCCGATGTTCGTGATCAGCGCGGTGAACTGAAGACGATCCGTATTGGGGATGTTCAATTCGACGTCATCGGCGGCAACCAAACCGTGGTTGGCCACCGTGAACTGCACCTGGAATTCATCGCCCGGATACTGCCCGAGATCGAGCGAGGCCGGGCTGATGGTGCAGACCGGGACCGGCACTTGCGTTTCGAAGGTGCTGTCCACCTGGAAGGTGTAACGGTCTTCAACGGTGGTCGGAACGACAGTGAACGAATAGCGCACCGTTTGCCGCGTGAGAAATGCGGTGACGTTCGTCGTCTGCCCGCCGGCGACCAGCGCAGTTTCACGGAAAGGGCTGTGACCTTCCGCGCGCACATCCACGATGTAGTACGCCTCGGTGAGATTCGTGAACAGGAACGTGCCGTCCGCAGCGGTGTAGTTCGTGATAACCGGTTGTCCGCTGAGCGCGTCGCTGAGAATAATCGTTGCGTTCGTGACCTTCGGGTTCCCGGCCGCGAAGTAAGTGTACTCATCTTCGGCCGTGAGCAACAGACTGCCCTTCGCATCCGACACTGCACGGAAAGTGAACGGAACACTGATCGCCGCGTTGGTGCTTCTCACCACGAGGTTTCCGTTGTAATCGCCGAGTGGCAGGTTCGTCGCGGGCGTGAGCAGCAGCGTAGCGCTGGTGTTCGTGCCCGGAGGCAGCGGCGGCATATTGGCCGGCGAAGCGAGAGAGAGCCACGGCTCATTCGGCAATAGGATTTCCAATGGCCCCGTCGCCAATCCGCCCTGGTTGGCGATCGTGAATGGCACCGAAGTCTGGCCGCCGCGCAACATGGCCGCCAACAGCGATCCCGGCGTCACGACGAGACGCGGCAGCAGCGCTTCGACACGCACGGTAATGATCACTTCAGCGACCGCCCCTTCCGCGCTCGTCACGCGCAAGACGACGGGGCTTTGGTAAATGACCGCATTGGCGGCGGTGATCGAGAAGACCAGCGCGGCATTCGAGAAGCCAGCCAGCGTGTTCGTGCTGAGGCTCACGTTCACGGTGAGGTTGGGCTGATTGGTTACGACAACGGCGGTCAGTGCCGTGAGCGGCACATCGCTCAAGTTATCGATGCGCGCCGAATCGACAACGGTACTCGCTTCAGTTACGTTCACCAGGCCCACCGGCGCGATGCTCATGCCGATGAAAGTGAACGTGTCCTGCGACGGCGGATTGACCACACCGGGATAAGCCGCCGCGATGTGATAAATGCCCGCCTCGTTCGGCAATGGATGAAACACATTGGTGAAACGTCCGTCCGGTCCTGCGAAAATGGAGAACGTCCGGCGCACGCCGCGCACTTCGATGTGCAACGTGAGGGGAACATTCGCCGCCACGCCGCCGCCCGCGAGTGTGGCCTGGCCATAAATCGGAATCGGCGTGTTCGCGAGCACCTCGCCAACGTCGGTTTGCGCGAGAGCGGTGTAAGCGGGCGCAATGATGATGCGGTTCGTCGAGACCAGCGCGTTGTTGTTCTCCAGTAATTCAGTCACGGCGCCAATCGCGTCGGTTTCCACCACCACCCAACGCTCTCCGGGAGCGGCCGGCATCCGCAGTGAAACGGTTTGCGAGAAGAACTGCCCCACGTCGAGCGTGCCGGCGAAGTCGAGTTGTGAGGCCAGCACATCGCCGCCCACATAAGGATCGCTCGACAAATAGATACGTTGCACGAAAGCGTTGGTCACCGCTTTCAAGCCGCGGTTCTCGATGCGGAACGTCGCCGCGACGTTTTGATCCGTAATGCCATTGGTCGCGAACGAGATGCTCGCCACTACCAGATCGGGCAGGTCTGCGTCGCTCACGACGAGCGTGTCCGAACCCGAGGTGAAACTGGCCGCCGATGCGGTGAAGGTCACGGTCTGGTTTCCGTCGGTCACACCGTCAGCGATGCTGGCGATCGTAAAATTCGTGGAATACGAACCCACGGGAATGTGAACACTCACCGGAACAGTCGCTTCGGTCGTGTCACTCGAAGCCAGGTTCACGAGCAGATCAACATTGGTCCCGGCATTGCGCGTCACAATCGCCGTCGTGGCGGGGTTCAACCCTTCGCCGACAACATCCGTGGCAATCACCAGCGTGAGCGTCGGGCCGTCGTCGTCCGTCACGGTCAGAGCATCGGGAGTCGCTTCGCGCAAGCGCTGGCTCGTCGTGGAGTCGAGAACGAAGCCGGTGATGACGGCGTTCTTGTCACCATCGACAAGCGCATTGTTAATCGCCGCGACGGAGAAGCTGACGTTGGTCTGGTTCGCAAGGATCGTGACCGAACTCGGTACTTGCGCGGCGGCGGTGTTGCCGCTCACGAGTTGCACCACGACGGGCTGCGCCGTCACCGGACTGCGGGTCAATGTGCCGCTGGTGGCGTTCGCGCCCGCGCCTTCGCTCACCGTGTGGGCCGCGAGGGTAATGGTCACGGCGGGAATGTCATTGTCTTCGACCGTCACGTTGGTGGTGCCCGCGACGAAGCCGGCGGCGTTGCCACTGAAGGAATACGTGTTGGTCCGCTCGATCAGCAAATCGTCCACGGCACTGACCGCGAACGAAGACGAAGCGGCATTCGCCAGAATCAGCTGCGTGGCCGGAAAGGAAATCTGCGCCGAATCGACGCTGCTCAATTGCACCAGGAGGTTGCTGCTCGTGACCGGTTCACGCGTGACCGTCGCTGTGAGCGCTGCTCCGCCTTCCACGAGGCGGTTGGTCGAGAGGGTGAAGGTCAAACGCGGAATGTTCGCGTCCACCACGGTGATGTTCGCTGAAGCCCCGGTGAAGCCTACGGCGCTCGCCAGGATACTGACGTTCTGCGCGCCGTCGTAGAGACCGTCCTGTTGCACCGTCGCTTGAAAGGTCAGCGACGCGAAGTTCGCCGGAATGTTTACCGTCGCGGGGACGATCAATTCCGACGTGTCCGTGCTCGAGACATCGACGACCAACGCCAAAGCGCGGCTGCCATTGCGAGTGAGCGTCGCGGTCACGATCGGATTCACCGCATCCTCGGCAATCTGCGTCGCGTTCAACGTGAGTTGCAGCGCCAGCGGCACGGAGAAGTTGTCGGCATCCAGCAGAGCGTTGTTGTTTTCCACCAGTTCGGAGATGGCGTTGCCGATGTCTGTCTGCACGACGAAGCGGAGCGTCCCGGCGTCGCCGTTGATCGGGATGGTGACGGATTGCGTCCGGGTCAGCGAACCGCCGATGGGAACCGAAGCCGCGATCGACGCATTCAGGAGAGACGAGTCGGAACCGATGGCCGCATCCGTTGAGAGGTAGATGGTGTCAAACCACGGGCCGACCGCCGTGGCCGTGCCGCGATTGGTCAGCACATAAACGAGTGAGATGGTTTGTCCCGCAATGGCCGAGGCCGGAGCGATGATATCATGCACGGCCAGATCGGGCAGCGGCGAAAAGCCGGAAGTAATATTCAACGACGTAGTGTTGTTGCTCTCGCCTGTGCCGCTGCCATTGAACTCGAAATTATTGTCGAACCGATCCGCGGTGATCGAGATGAGCAAACCGCCGGAGCCATTCACGTTGTTCGGCAGAGTGAAGTTGTAGGAACGATTGCGCGCCGTACCATTCGTCAGTGGGCCGGGACCGCCGGTATCGAAGTAAGCGAGCGTGTCGAGCAGCGTCACGCCGAGGTTCGTATTCACGATCAACACGCGGTCGTACCAGGCGTTGATCGCGCGGGCGATGCCACTGTTGGTGACGGTCCAAAAAATCGTGAGGTTCGTGCCCGACGCAATGGTCGCGGGCTGGACGGAAAGATTGATGACGCTCAAATCGGGATAAGCCGAAAGCGTGCTGTTCACAAGATTCGTCGTGGCGTTGTTGGCCTCGCCCGTGCCGCCGTTATTGCCCTCGAAAATGTTATTGAATGTGTCAGCCGTCACCGTCACTTCGATCGCGCCCGCGCCGCGAGTGCCGTCCGGCAGGGTGAAGGTATTGGAACGCCCACGCGAGCCGCCCGGCGGAATGTCACCGCTGCCAACCGCGCCCGGATTGTAGAAGACCACCGCGTCCACCAGCACTTCGGCCGTGTTCGTATTGCGCACGCGGACGCGATCGTAAAACGAACTGCCGGTGTCCACGTTGCCTTCGTTGATCGTAGTCCATTGCAGCGTCACGCTCGCGCCGGATTGGAGCGACGGGTTGCCGGTGACGACCAGGTTGCTGATGACGAGATCGGGCGCGGAAATGGTGACGAGCGTGCGGCTGTTGTTGGTCTCGGCGTTGAAGCCCGGCATCAATTCGAAGAGTTCGCTGCCGCTGTCCGCGGTGATGACGATTTCAAACACACCGTAGGCATTCCCGTTGTTCGGCACGATGAAGGTCAGCGAACGATCGCGGAAAGTTCCGGGCGCAATGGGACCATTCCCCACGTCGGCGAGCACGTAGTTCGTGCTGCGATTTACAATGACCTGCGCAGTGTTCGTATTGCGGATCACGACGCTGTCCGCCCAGTTGCCGCTGGCGGCGCGCGGGCCGGCGTTCGTCACGCGCCATTGCACCGTCACGGTCGAGTTGGGCAGCCAGCCCGTGAGCGGCGAGGCGTTCACGCTGTGAACCCGAAGATCGGGATAAGGCGCGAGCGTAGTCGTGATGTTGAAGGTGCTGCTGTTATTCGCCTCAGCCGTGCCGCCGGTGTTTTGTTCGAGGATGTTGTTCAACGTGTCGGTCGTGACGGTGATCTCCAGCGTGCCGACGCTGTTCGTGCCGTCCGGCAACGCAACAACCAACTGGCGCGAGCGCGTGCCGCCCGGAGCGATGGGGCCATTGCCGCCGGCGGCCTCGTTGTAGGGCAACGTGCTGTTCGCGATGATCTGGCCGCTCGCGACATTTCGAATCGTCACGCGATCCGTGAAATTTCCTGCCGTGGCCACGCCGCCGATATTTTGAACGGTCCAATTCACGGTCGGCGATTCTCCCGATTGCACACCACTGGACGGCGTGACCGAAATCGCGGAGACGATCAGGTCCGACGCGGCGTTGGTTTCGAAAAGCGGCTGCGATGGTGTCACTGGATTCGACACGAGATCGAAGCTGTAATTTCCGCTCGCATTGAAATCATAGACGCGGCCTTCGACGGCCAGCGTGTAGGCGCCGGTTTGCGGCAATGTGAACGTGTCCACGTCGGTGTTCACGTATTGAGCGAGAACGAGAGTGCCCAGCGGCGCGTAAATCCTGACGTAAGGCTGGTGGGTGAAACCGCTGCTGGGCCGGCCATCGAAATAGTAACGGTCGCCGGCCACTCCATTGAACTGATAGAAGACCGTAGAATTCGCGGGCGCGAGCGCGTTGCTCACCACGTTGCCCGGGGTGAAGGCCGTCGCGTTGGTGAAGTTCAAGAGACGGAAGCGGTAATCTCCCGTGAACGCAAAGTTGTTGGCCGCGACGGTCATCGTGTAATTGCCCGCGGCCAGGGCGAGCATCGGATTGCTGGTGTCCACGTTGTCCGAACTCGCAAACGAGCGCCAGTTCACGACCTCGCCCCACGGAGCATCAAGCCGCCATTGGAAATCGAGATTCGTCAGCGAGTCGAAGTAGAGGTTCGCGGGGGACGCCAGATTGAACGTGTAGTAATGGCGCTGGCCGAGGCTCGTAATGGATCCCGCCGTGATCGTGCCGATGGCCAGTGCGTTGGTCGGGTAATTCACTGGCGACAGATCGAATGCGTAATTGCCCGTGGCATTGGCGTCATAGACGCGTCCCTCGACCGTCAGGAAATACGTGCCCGTTTGCGGCGCGCTGAACGTGTCCTGATCGCTGCTGACGCCTTGCGCGAGAATGATGTTGCCGAGCGGACCGTAAATCCGGACGTAAGGCGTATATTGAAAACCGCTCGCGGGCCGGCCATCAAAGAAGAACTTCTGCCCGGCGGTGGCCGTGAACTGGTAAATGACCGTGCTGCGCGTGGGCGTGAGCGCGTTGCTCACGACAGTGCCGGGCGTGAATGACGTGGCCGCAGCGAAATCAAGCAAGCGGAACGGCGCTTCACCGACATAGGAAAATGAATTGGCCGCCACGCTCAACGTGTAGTCTGCAGCGGGCAGCGTCAGCATGGGGTTCGCAAAATCCAGGCTGTCGGAATTGAGGAACGATCGCCAGTTCACCACCTGTCCCCACGGCGCATCGAGCCGCCAGTGAAAATCAATATTGGTCAACGCGTCGAAATAAAGCTGGCGCGGCGTGGCAAGACTGAAGGTGTAACGCTGCACCTGGCCGACGGTGGTGATGGCGGTATTGATCGTCGCGCCGATGGTCAACGAATTGGTTGCGTCTGTCACGGGCTGGAGATTGAACGAATAGTTGCCGCTGGCGTTGTTGTCATACACGCGGCCTTCGACGGCGAGAACGTACGTGCCGGCTTGCGGCAGCGTGAACGTGTCGGAGTCCGAATTGACGAATTGCGCCATGACAATGTTGCCGAGCGGCGCGTAGATGCGGACGTAGGGCTGATATTGAAAACCGGTGTCGGGACGTCCATCGAAATACATCCGCTGGCCCGCGGTCGCGGTGAATTGGTAAAGGGCCGTGAGCCGCGTGGGCGTGAGTGAATTGCTCACGACGTTGCCGGGCGTGAAAGAGGTCGCCGATGCGAAGTCGATCACGCGGAATTGGTACGCGCCGGAGAAAGCAAAGTTGTTGGCCCCGACGGTCAGCGTGTAACTGCCGGCCGGAAGATCGAGCAGGGGATTGGCAATATCGAGCGAATCCGAGGCATAGAATTGGCGCCAGTTCACAACCTGTCCCCACGGCGCGTCGAGCCGCCACGAGAAATCCGCGTTGGTCAGCGCATCGAAGTAAAGCCGCCGCGACTGGGCCAGCGTGAAGGTGTAATACTGCCGTTCGCCCACGGTGCTGGCGGCGCTTGTCACGGTCGTTCCGAACACGAGCGCATTGGTGTCGTCAGTCACGGGCTGAAAGTTGAACGCGTAATTGCCGCTGGCGTTGTTGTCGTAAATGCGGCCCTCGACCAAAACCGTGTACGTCCCCGCTTGGTTCAGCGTGAAGGTGTCCACGTCTTCATTGACATACTGGGCGAGAAGAATGTTGCCGAGCGGTGCGTAAACGCGAACGTACGGCGTGTAGCTGAAACCGCTGGAGAGACGCCCGTCGAAGAACAGTCGCTGGCCGACGGCGCCCGCGAATTGGTACATCGCCACGGTCCGCGCGGGCGCGAGCGAGTTGCTGATGATGTTGCCAGGAGTGAAGGTGACGGCGGAGGCGAAATTCATCAGACGAAATTGATACGCGCCCGCCAGGCCGCTAATGGTCAACTGATAATCGCCCGCCGGCAGATCGAGCAATGGATTGGCAATGTCCACGTGGTCGGAAGATTGGAAACCGCGATTGTTGATGAGCACGCCACCCGGCCCGCGCAGGGTCCAGGTGAAGCCGGCATTTACGAGCGCATCGAAGTACAAACGCGCCGGCGTGCCGAGCGTGAAAATGTAGGCGTTCGTCGTGGCGGCGGTGGCGAGGTCGCCGCTGTTGGTGTTGCCGAATGCCAACGGTGTGCCGGTGAAAGGCACGGGCGGCACATTGCCTTCCGGGCGGACATTGAAGGTGTAGGAACCAAGGTTCGCGTCAGCGATGTAGCCTTCGATCAAGACGGTGTAGGTGCCGGCGGCGGACAGCGTGTTGGTCCCGGCGTCGCTGCTGAAACCCTGGCTGAAAAGAATGTTGTTGTAAGGATCGACGAGACGCCACCAGGCGCTCGGCAGGCTGGCGGAAGCCTGGAAATCGAAGAAGAACCGATCTCCCGCCGCGGCGGTGAAGCGATACGGCGTGGTCTGGTTCGCCGGAGAATTGTTCGCGCTGACCGGTGTGCCGGATGTAAGCGCCGTCGCTGCCGCCAGATCCAGAAGGCGGAATTGAAATGCTCCCGTCGTGTCGCCGTTTCCGGACACGGTGAGCGTGTAGTTGCCCGCGGGCGCGATCAGCAGCGGATTGCTGACGGACTGCGCGTCGGAACTGCTGAAGGGACGGTCGTTGACCAGGTTGCCCGCCGGGCCGCTGAGCGACCAATGGATTGAACCTGAGTTCAACAGCGAATCAAAATAGAGCCGCGCCGCCGCGCCGAGCGTGAAGGCGTAAAGCTGGGATTGGCTGGGAGAACTGAGGCTACCATCGATCGTGGCCCCGAGCGTGAGCAACTGCGTGCCGTCGTTGATGGGCGCCATATTGAACGTATAGCTGCCGCTGCCCGGTTCGCTGTGATAACCCTCGATCAGCAATGTGTAATTCCCCGCCGGCAGCGAGAACGTCCCGACATCGGTGGTCAGATTGCCGTTGATGAAGAGCGCGCCGTAAGCGTCCACCAGACGCACTTGTGCACTCGGCAAACTGCTGACGCTTTGTGCGTCATAAAAATATCTGCCCGGCGTCGCGACGGTAAATTGGTAGGCGTCGGTTTCATTCGCGGGATTTAACGTGTTGCTCACGGGCGTGCCCGGCGTCAGCACTGCGGCCGTTGCGAGATCAAAAAGACGAAATTGGTATCCGCCGGTGGCGTCCGTGCTGCCCGAGACGGTGAGCGTGTAATTGCCCGCGGGAAGACCCAGCACCGGGCTGCCGAAATTGAAGCCATCTGAACTCGCGAAGGTGCGATTGTTCACCAGGTTACCCGTCGGGCCATCGAGCGACCAGCGCAGGACGCTGCTGTTCGTGCGCGAATCAAAATGAAGCCGCGCGGCCGCGCCCAAAGAGAACGTGTAGCGCTGCGCCTGACCCGGAGTGGCGACACTCCCGTTAATCACGTTCCCCAGGACGAGCGCCTGCGTCGCGTCCGTAACCGGCGCGAGATTGAACGTGTAACTGCCGGTGCCGAGATCGCTGTGATAGCCCTCGAGCATCAGTAGATAATTTCCCGCCGGCAAATCGAAGGGACCGAAGTCGGTGCTCAGGCTGCCGTTGACGAAGAAATTTCCGTGGCCATCGATCAGCCGGGCGGTGCAATTCGGAATCGTCGCCGCGATCGTTTGCGGATCGAAGAAGTAACGGCCCGGCGTCGCGAGAAAAAATTGGTAGGCATCGCTTTCATTCGCCGGACTCAACGTGCCGCTCACCGGTGTGCCCGGCGTCATCGTCGTGGCCGTGGCGACATCGAACAGGCGAAATTGAAAACCGCCCGTGGCGTCCGAACTTCCGGACACGGTCAAAGTGTAATCACCGGGCAAAACGTCAAAGACCGGGGTGCCGAAGTTGAGGCCATCCGAGCCGGTGAAGGAGCGGATGTTGATCAAGTTCCCTGTCGGGCCATCGAGCGACCAGCGGACGTTTCCGTTGTTCGTGCGCGAATCAAAGTGCAGCCGCGCCGCGCCTGCCATCGTGAACGTGTAGCGCTGCAACTGGCCCGGCGTAGTAATGGTTCCGCTCACGACCGTGCCGAGCGCGAGCGGCTGCGTCGCGTCGTTCACTGGAATGAGATTGAACGTGTAGCTCCCATTCCCGACGTCGCTGTGATAACCCTCGAGGAGAAACGTGTAGGCGCCCGCGGGCAACGTGAACGGTCCCACATCGCCATTCCCCGACGTGTTGATGAAGAAATTGCCGTAAGCATCGATGAGCCGCTCGCTGGCATTGGGCATTCCGCTGCTGGCCTGGAAGTCGAAATAAAATTTCCCCGGCGTGGCGAGGGTAAACTGATAAGCGTCGGTTTCGTTGGCCGGACTCAGCGTACTGCTGATGGGTGTGCCAGGAGTCAGCGCCGCCGCGGTCGCAAGATCGAACAGACGGAATTGGTAGCCGCCCGTGTTATCGCCCGCGCCGGAAACGCTCAGAGTATAGTCGCCGGCGGGAAGACTCATCATTGGGCTTCCAAAGTTGATGCCGTCCGAACTGTTGAAGGTGCGCGCGTTCACCAGATTGCCCGTCGGCCCATCCAGCGACCAGCGAAGCTGGTTGCGGTTCGTGCGCGAATCGAAATGGACCCGCGTCGCCGCGGGCAGCGTGAAGCTGTAAAGTTGCCGCTGGCCCGGCGTGGTGACGCTGCCAGTGATTAGGTTCCCCAGCGTGAGCACCTGCGAATTGTCCGACACCGGCACGACGTTGAAACTGAACGAACCGTTGCCCGCTTCAGCATAGTATCCCTCGGCGAGAAGCGTGTAGGTCCCGCTGCCGCCCAGCGTGATCGGCCCCTGATCGGTGACAAGATTGGCGGTGACGACCACGACGCCAAAAGGATCCACGAGCTTCCAGTAAGCGTTGGGTGCGTTGCTTACGAAGCTGTTGTTGAAAAACATCCGCGCGCCCGCCGTGGCGTTGAACCGGAACAGTTTCGTTTCGCTGGCGGGCAAAAGCTGATCGGAGACGGGCGTGCCTGGCGCGAATGCCGCGGCGCTCGCGAGATCGAGCAAACGAAACCGGTAGGGATTGTTCACGCCGCCGCGGATGCGTAGTTGATAATTGCCCGCCGGCAAATCCAGCAGGCTCGTGCCGTTGGGGCCATCGGAATTGACGATGCCTTGCTGATTGATGACCACGCCGCTTGGTCCTTGGAGAGTCCAATTCAAGCTCGAGCTGTTGGTCTGGTTGTCGAACACCAGCCGCGCCGGCACGGCCAGCGTGAACACGTAAAAGTTCGTCGTGTTCGCCATCAGGTTGCTAATGACCATATCGCCAATGACGAGCGGCGAGCCGGTGAACGGCACGGGCGGCGTGTTGCCTTGCGCCGAAACGTTGAACGAATAGGTACCGCTGCCGGCATCACCGATGTAGCCCTCCACCAGCAGCGTGTAAGTTCCGGTCTGCGGCAGCGTGACGGGCAATGCGGCTGTGCCGGCATCGGTGAAGCCCTGGCTGAATGTTTGGTTGCCATAAGGATCGATGAGCCGCCAGTAAGCACTCGGCAGACTGACACGCGTTATTTGATCGAAGAAAAACCGATCTCCCGCAGTGGCCGTGAATTGGTAGAAATCCGTTTCATTCGCCGGCGAAAGGGAACCGCTCACCGTGCTGCCCGGCACGAGCAGTGTGGCATCAACGAAGTTCACCAGGCGAAACGAATAGGCGTTGGTTGTGCCCGATGAACTTTCGATGGTGAGCGTGTAGTCCGCCGCCGGCAGCGCGAGCACCGGGTCGCCAATCGACTGCGCATCCGAACCGTTAAAACCGCGATTGGCCACGAGCGTTCCTTGCGGCCCGCGCAGCGTCCACTGGAGATTGCCGCTATTGACCAGCGAATCGAAATAGCACCGCGCGTTCGTCGCGAGACTGAACGTGTAAACGTCGCGTTCGCCCGGCTCGCTGATGATGCCGCTGATAATGTTGGTAGCGCTGGACGTGCCGGCGAAGGCGCACAGAAAAACCAGGGCCGCGACAATCCGTCGAGCGGGTGCGAACCGGCGCAGTGTTGGGAAGTGGTGAAGAAGCTGGAGCGTTTTCATAGGCAGCCGAGTTTTCAAATGGAGAAAAAAATCCTCCGAACAGTCTTAGAGTTAAATGGGCAAAGACAAATGACCTTCAGAATCATCAGCGGCTTGCGTTATTGCGAAGCCCTCCCTTGGAACCGAATAAACACATAAGCGATGTGCTAACTCGGTCTCGCGCTTCTCAGCCGAACGAATTTGTCCGAGCGCGCGTTGCGTTGACTTTCAATCATCGAGTGTTACCCGCCTCTCGCTCGGAATGTCAATTCCAAGAAGGCAGACTCAGTCGAAAGTGCCGTGCCATCGCAGCATCGCGAAAATTCCGTCGTGCGATCCGCGTCAGGCCAGTTCGTTCACCCGCGCGCCAGAACTTCCACGAGGTAGCGCAACTCGGTGTCCACTTCGGCAGGAGTTTCAACGGTCTGCGCAATTTCGGTGCGAATCATTTCGCGGAATCTTTTTCGCAGGCGATGAATGGCTACCTTGATCGCGCTCTCGCTCACACCCAGACGCGCAGCGGCTTCGGCTTGAGGCAGTAACGCCGCGTCGCCCGCGAGCCACGGTTTCAGCGCCGCGAAGTGATCTGATTTTCCTTCGTTGGCGAATTCAACGGCGAGCGAATGGAGCGTGCGATCCATCACGGCCAGCGCCCAAGCGCGATCGAAGACCGCATCATCTGGCGCACTGGCATGGTCGGCGACCTGGAGCGCGGGCGACGTTCCCTCATCGGCATCCAGCGATTCCGGGCTGGCGCCGCCACCGCGTTTTTCACGGCGGGCGTGATCGCGTTGGTCGGCCAGAAAGTGTTTCACCGCGCCGAGCAGGTAGGAGCGAAAGCGCCCACGCTGTGGGTCAGCCGCGCCGACGCCACCCCGCGCCAACAGGCGCGCGAAAAACTCCTGCGTGAGTTCACGTGCCGCATCCTCCTCGCGCCCCTCGCGGCGCAGAAAGCGGAAGACGGGCTGGTAATACGCCTCGCACAATTCACTCAACGCCCCGCGCGCCTCGACGCTTTCGCCCCGCGCGCGCAGAACGAGCGTCCAGCGCGTAGGGGCGAAGGCGTGAGACGGCGCGGGATCAATCATGAGTCTGAATGGTTTGAACAATCATCGGTCTGGAACGCCGGAGCGGTGCATGGTCATTTCCAAATTCACGTAACTCGGACGGCGGTCGCCTGCTATGTTCGTTTCCACTTTCTGGAAAAGGATTTGTTGGATTGGCTCGCCAGCCTTGGCGGTTCTCCTGCTATCTCCAACCCACCGGCGTGACCATCCTCGTTTCAATCCTTCCGGCGCTTGCACGCGGAGTAATTCGTGACCCGTCGCATCGTGGACTAGCAATTCCCAATCTTCCCCCACGCCGTCATCCATCGTCTGCGGGTTGGGCAATGAATACCACGTCAGCCAATAGACTCCGGGTTCATTGGGTCCGCTGGTCAGCGTGGTGCCAAATGTCGGTTCCGGTCGGTTCTGGCCGTTGAGCATCAAACGCCCCACGAGTTTTAGTTCGTGGCCTGGTGGAATGGTGGCGACAGCGCACTCGATATGATTGCTGCTGGCAGCGATGGCCGGCGAGCGTCCTCCATGACGAAAGAACGCAAACTTGTTCGGAGCGGGATAAAAGGGATGCACTTCCAGCCACGCTTTCCGTTCTCCAACCGTGAACAGAACAATTGGCTGGCCGCTCTTCAGGGTCAAAGCACCGGCCAAAGCTATTTTGATTTGCCGATCTGCTTCGCGAGCAGCGTTTTCATCTGGAAGCACAAAGGACATGGAGTAAATGCCGGGACATTCCACTCTGATGGCGCTGGCCGTGGGCGCTTGATTGGTTCCCACAGGATCGCCGTTAGCGATGGGTTCCGTCACGGGTATTGCGATGTCTTCATTAGCTGAGGGCACGACATACGGTCCATTGACAGCCTTTGGAGCCAGCGCCACTTCTTGGGGCAATTCCGGTCCCGAAAAGCGCGCCGTAATGTAGTGCAACGGATGACTGTGCATTGATTCGAGATTAATGAGCGCGATGTTCTGAAAGCTTCCTGCGCCGACGAGACGCAATGCTCCCAATGTTCGTTGCGGTGTAGCCGGAACTGTTTGCAGCGGTGGCACCACTTTGATCCGGGCTTGGAGCGAGCCGCCTTCCACGCCGGGAAGCTCGAAGAGCAGCAAAGGTATTTCGTTTTCCCTCAGTTCCAGACGAAAGGATTTTTGTTTCAGCGCCTTCTCCAAGTTGTCGCGCAGCCGCTCAAGCTGGTCGCGCGGCGACGAGTCGGGCATCCGATACTCGATGCGTTGATGGCGCACCGGCGGCGAATCCTTGTCTCCCTCCTTGAGGAACTCGGTCGCGCGCGTCACAGGCTTGAAGCCGGGAATGGTCGTCTCCCACGGGAACGACTTCTGACATTCGCCATGCACGTCGTCCAGGTAATCAATGACCAGCCAGCGCACGCCCTGCACCTCACGCAGTTCGACGGCGGTGAAGGTGAAGCGAATCCACGGCGTGGTGTTGGTGTCGCCCGCAAGGTTTGGGCCAGAAACGTTGGCTTCGGTTTGACGCCCGCGGAAATGGGTCGTGATGACGAATCCTACTCCGAATACGAGCAATGCGAGCACGCCACTCAGTCGTGTCGCGACTTGTGACTCGAACGCCGTCCGCACGTCCGCGCGCCGGAGCGTGATGAGCGCCCACAATCCAATCGGCAACCCGATGATGCTGCCGGGAGTCGTAATCATCGCCAGCATGGAAGCGACGACAGCCAGGGGATACGCTTCCAACTTCATCATCTTCAGCGCGCCAATGATGATCACCGAGCTGGAGAGGAGAATGAGCACGCCGACCGCAACAAGCTGAGACGGAGAGAGAATCCACGTTTGCCCCAGGGAGGTGTAGAGGAGCAGGGCCACGACAATAATGCTGCCGATCCAGTTGAGGATGCCCGTGACCAGCAGCGCCTGCGCGGGACGTTTCACCAACGAGGGATGTCCGATTACGATTGTGCCGCGCGGTCCCTGGGCTGGCGTGCTGGTAAGGCTAGGTTCGCGCGGCGGTGCCGATTTGAAAGTTCCAGCGCCCACTTCGGTGAGATGCTCGACGGTCGTCCCCATCTCGCCCGCGCTTTGGAAACGCTTCTCGCGCTCCCGCTCCAGCGTGCGCATCACCACGTCATCCACGCGCGAATCGACCGGGGTTTTGGCCGACGGAGGGCCGAAGCGTCCGAGCGGCAGTTCGCCGGTGAGCAGTTCGTAGAAGACGACGCCGAGCGAATAAATGTCCGCACGATGATCGACCGTGGACGGCTTCTCGATTTGCTCCGGGGCCATGTAGTGCATGGTGCCGAGCGCCGCGCCGGTGGCGGTGAGCGAAACGTCGGGATGCTCCTCGCCCACGAGCTTGGCGATGCCGAAGTCGGCGATTTTCACGCGGCCCTTGGCGTCGAGCAGGATGTTCTCGGGCTTGATGTCGCGGTGGAGAACGCCTTCCTCGTGCGCGAACTGGAGCGCCTCGCAAATCTTCGGCACGATGGTCAGGGCCTCGGCGGGTGAGAACCGCCCCGCCTGCATCGCCTGGCGCAGGTTCACGCCATCCACGTATTCCATCATCAGGTAGTAGAAGCCGCCCGCCTGCCCGAAGTCGAAGATGCTGACGATGTTCGGATGGTTCAGGCGCGCGAGCACGCGGCCTTCGCGATTGAAGCGCTCGGCAAACTGCGGATCGTGCGCGAGCGAATCGGGCAGGAGCTTGAGCGCGACGAAGCGGTCGAGGTGCGGCTGGCGGGCTTTGAAAACAAAGCCCATCCCACCGCGCCCGATGAGTTCGAGGATTTGCAACTGTGGGAACGCGACGGCGAGGCGTTCGAGCGACGGGATGTTGACGGTGGCAGTGGGCGCAGCCTCAGCCGCCATCGCCTGGGCCATCACACACTTGGGACACAGACCCTGCGGAGCCTCAGCGGGGACAGGCCCACCGCACTTGGGACAGGCATTCGTCGATTCGTTGGTTTTCATCGTGCCCGGTTCCTGAGACAACGGCGGGGCGAGGTTACGAAGAAAAAGCACCAAGCTCCAAGTTCCAAGCTTCAGAGAAAATCCAAACACCAATCACCCGAATGAACCGACAGTGAACCGCGGCTCCAAGCGAGCCGTGCGTACGCGGTTCTTGGAGGTTAGAGCTTGGTGCTTCTCTGGAGCTTGGAACTTGGTGCTTGGATCTTGGAACTATTACGCCAACACCGCTTTCACGACCTGCCCTTCCGCCTCCACGCCCGTCAGTTTCATATCCGAACCCTGCCACTTCACCGTGAACCGCCGATGATCAATGCCGAGCAGATGCAGAATGGTCGCGTGGAGGTCGCGGACGTGAACGGGATTCTCCACCACGTTGTAACTGAAGTCGTCGGTCGTGCCGTAAATCGTGCCGCCCTTCACGCCGCCGCCGGCCATCCACATCGTGAACGCACGCGGATGATGGTCGCGGCCGTAGTTTTCCTTGCTCAACCCGCCCTGGCTGTAAATGGTGCGCCCAAATTCGCCGCCCCAGATGATCAGAGTCGAATCGAAAAGCCCGCGCGCCTTCAGGTCATTGATCAAACCATACGTCGCCTGGTCCACGTCTTTGCACTGCGACGGCAAGCGTCCGGAAATGTTCGAGTGATTGTCCCAGTTGTTGTGATAAATCTGCACGAAGCGCACGCCGCGTTCCACGAGCCGCCGCGCCAGCAATGCGGTGTAGGCAAACGAGCCTGGCTTCTTGGCCTCATCGCCATAGAGCTTGTAGGTCGCGTCGCTCTCGCCTTTCACATCCATGAGATCCGGCACGCTCGCCTGCATACGGAAAGCCATTTCGAACTGTTGAATGCGCGTGTGCGTCTCCGGATCGCCAACCTTTTTGAAATTCAATTCGTTCAGCGCGCGCAAACCATCGAGCTGCTTGCGCCGCAAATCCGTCGGCACGCCCGGCGGATTGTTGATGAACAGAACCGGATCGCCCGCGCTGCGAAAAGAAACGCCGGCGTGTTCGCCCGACAGAAACCCGCTTGACCACAGACGCCCGCTGATGGCTTGAAGCTGTTCCTTGTTAGACGGCTCCGCGACCAGCACGCAGAACGTCGGCAGATTTTGGTTCAACGAGCCGAGGCCGTAGCTCACCCACGAACCGATACACGGGCGGCCGCTCACCATCGAGCCAGTCTGCATGGCGCAGATGGCCGGTTCGTGATTGATCGCCTCAGTGTGCATGGAGCGAATGAACGCCATGTCGTCCACGCACTTGGCCGTCTGCGGCAGCAATTGTGTATTCATCCAAAAACCACACTTGCCCGCTTGCTCGAATTTGTATTTCGACGGGGCGATCGGAAAACGTTTCTGCCCCGACGTCATCGTCGTGAGGCGCTGCCCCGCGCGCACTGACTCCGGCAGATCCTTGTCGTAATACTCCTGCATCAACGGCTTGTAGTCGTACAAATCCATCTGCGACGGACCGCCGACCATGTGCAGGTAAATGATGTTCTTTACCTTGGGCGGGAAATGCGGCAGCGCCGGCTTGGCCGCTTCGTCGCCTAAAAGATGAATGGAACTGCCAAGCAGCGAACCGAGCGCCGCGTAACCGAGCGCGTTCTTGCCGCGCGCGAAGAACTGGCGGCGGGTTTCGTAGCGTTGAAATTCGTCGTGTAGGCTCATGGATTCTTACTTGTTCAAAACCTCATCGAGGTTCATCAATTGATTCGCGACCATCGTCATGGCGGCGAGTTGCGCCGCGGGAATTTTTTCGCTCGGCTTGGATTCGCCGACTGCGATCAGCTTCGCCGCTGCGTCCGCGTTCGCCTCGTAGTAAGCCGTAGCTTCCTTCAACGTGCCTTTGACAATGCTCAACTCTTTCCCTGTCAGCGGGCGCGAGAGCACTCGCCCGGCAATGAACTGAAGCGTGTCTTCCTCCTTCTTCGCATCCACCAGCGCCAGTTCCGCCAAATGCCGCGCGGCCTCAACGAACTGTAAATCATTCATCGTCGCCAGCGCCTGGAGCGGCGTGTTCGTGCGCTCGCGGCGCACGGCGCACACTTCGCGGCTCGGCGCGTTGAACACATCCATCGTCGCCGGCGGCGCGGCGCGCTTCCAAAACGTGTAGAGGCTTCGGCGATACAGCCCTTCGCCTTTGTCTCGCTGATACTTCTTCGTATTGCTCTCCGGCATCGCGACCGCTTCCCAAATGCCATCGGGCTGATACGGCTTCACGGGCGCACCGCCAACTTTATCGACGAGCAAATCGCTCGCCGCGAGTGCGTAATCACGGACCATTTCCGCATCCATGCGGAACCGCGGCCCGCGACTGATGAGCCTGTTCGCCGGATCTTTCTCGATCTTCTCCTTCGTCGCCTCGGCGCCCTGCCGATAAGCGGACGACGTGACCATCAGTTCGAAGATGTGCTTCATGTCCCATCCGCTTTCGCGAAATTCCACCGCCAGCCAATCCAACAACTCCGGATGGCTCGGGTTGTCGCCCATGAGTCCGAAGTCCTCGGAACTCTTCACGAAACCCACGCCGAAAAGTTCCTGCCAGAAACGATTCACCGTCACCCGCGCCGTGAGCGGGTTCTCGGGCGAACTCACCCAGCGCGCCAGTCCCAGGCGATTCGTGGGCGCGTCTTTCGACATCGAATGCAAAACGGCGGGCGTGCTCGCGCCAACTTTGTCTTTCTGCTTGTCGTATTGGCCGCGGAACAAAACGTGGGCCATCGGCATCGAATCCTTCTTCTCGCGCTGAACGTGCGTGATGGGATTACGCGCCTTGATCGCGGATTCTTCTGAATTCAACGCCGCCAGCTTCTTCGTGCGCGCGCCGAACTCCGCATCGCGCGTCGTGATCCAGGTCTCGAAGATCACCGCGTTCTGTTCCTTGCTGCGCTGCTCCGCCGGAATGTTCAGCACGTATTGCAACGGCGCGATATTCGCGATCGCGGCCACTTCCTTCGCCGACAATTTGCGTTCGTAAATTCGCACGTCCTGCACGCGGCCATCTTCGAGCTGCGGTCCCTGGCTGCGCCCGCCGATACGCAACGGCGCGTCGTTGAGGGTCGAAGACTTCAATTTATCGTTGTCCACCTTGGTTGGCGTCTCCACGCCATCGACGTAAATCTTCACGCCCTTCGCTTTCGCCGAGCCGTCGTACGTCACGAACACGTGTTGGAACACGCCGGCCTTGAGCACCTCGTCGCGCGTCTCAATTTTCAACGCGTCGCCCGGCCACTTGTTCACCAGATGCACCGTCAGCTTCTTGCCCGCGTGCGACAGGTCCCAGCCGCGAGACGAATTCGTCTCATCCATGCGCGCAAGAAGCGTCCCGAACGCGCCGGGCTGCGACATGCGAATCCAACAGCCGAAACTGAACTGGTTCGTCCGATCGAAATTCGCGACATCGCCCACGAAAAAATTCGTCCCCTTGCGGAGTTTGGGCGCGAGGCCGAAGCGCCCGCCCTCTTTCCAATTCAGTTCACCTGTGGCCGTGAGCGTCGTGTTGCTGCCGCTCACCGTCCCGCTCACCACGTTGCTCTGCCCTTCATTCAACGGGAAGTGAACGAGCAGTTTTTTCACCGGCACCTCGTTCGCGAATTCCTCGGGCCGCACATCCTTCACCCACGCTTCGAAGTCCGGCCGCGCTTCCTTGCGACGCTCGTCCAACGCTGACTTCGCGCTGGTGATTACCGCCGGCAATTCCTTCCAGCGTTGCGCGTCCTCGGGCGTTTGCGGCACGAGAATACTGGGCGTCGAGTCCTTGGAATTGCCGTCTTTCGCTGATTGCGTCGTGTTTCGAAAGAAGGCCGCCATCGAGTAAAAGTCCTTCTGCGTGATGGGATCGAACTTGTGGTCGTGACACGCCGCGCAGCTCATGGTCAGCCCCAGATAAACCCAACCAAACGTGCTCACGCGGTCGTTGGCGTAGTTGGCGAGGTTCTCTTCGTCGATCGTGCCGCCCTCGTTGGTCGTCATGTTGCAGCGCTGAAAACCGGTGGCGATGAGCGCATCCACTTCCTCTTCGCTCAACAAGTCACCGGCGAGTTGCAAGAGCGTGAAGCGATCGAAAGGCATGTTCTGGTTCAACGCTTTGATGACCCAATCGCGATACGGCCACATCTCGCGATAGTTATCGAAGTGCAGTCCATGCGTGTCCGCGTAACGCGCGGCGTCGAGCCAGTAACGCGCGCGATGCTCGCCGTAGCGGATCGACGCCAGCAGCTTCTTCACGACCTTCTCGTACGCATCCGGCGATTTGTCATTCACGAACGCTTCCACTGCGGCGGGCGTGGGCGGGATGCCTGTGAGGTCGAGCGTGACGCGGCGAATCAACGTGCGCTTGTCCGCCTCGGGATTGGGCTTCAGCCCGTTGCGCTCCAGGTTCTCCAGAACGAACGCATCGATGGGACTTCTCACCTTGAATTTCGTGCTCGGCGTTTTGAATTTCGCCGGCACAGGAGCACGCTCCGGATTCACGAACGACCAATGTCCCTGCCACGGCGCGCCGGCCACAATCCACTTTTTGATTTTCTCGATCTGCTCGGGCTTGAGTTCCTTGTGCGAATCTTCCGGCGGCATCCTGTCGTCGAGATTCGTCGTCGTGATGCGCGCCCAGAGTTCGCTCTTCTCCAATTTGCCGGGCACCACCGCCGGCTCGTGCTTGTCCGTCTTCTCGAACAACCCTTCCTTGGTGTCGAGGCGCAAGCCCGCCTTGCGCTTGTTTGCGTCCGGACCATGGCAAGCCATGCAGTTGTCCGCGAGCAAAGGACGGATGTCGCGGTTGAAGCCAATGGTTGATGAAGCCGCGTGCGCGCGGGGGCTCGCGAGCAGAGCAAGAGCGAACACCATTGCGGCAGCGATTGGACCGTTTTTCATCTTTGTTAATCGGGAGCAAACACTCATGACAGTTTCCAAACAGTTGCTGACGAAGCCTGCGCTTGCCGGCTTCAAATTCCTCAGCGTGCAACCCGCAACTTTTCTTGCGCTGCCGGGAATAATTTTGACAAAGAAATACTCCGCTCGTAGCTTCGCCGCCCGGTTGGGGTCTTAGCTCAGTTGGTAGAGCACCACAATGGCATTGTGGGGGTCAGGGGTTCGAATCCCCTAGGCTCCACCAACCTTCGTCCGCGAAATTTCGCCGCGGATTATTCTTCGGTCACTCGATAAAATCGCTGCGCCGCGTTGCGGTTGTCCAGCATGACACCGGTGGAACCATCCGCCGCGACGCCGCCCGCCAGGATCGTCCAAGCCGTATCCGCAAAGTCCTCCGTGGATGAAACCTCGTAAGTTTTGCCGGCTTCCGCATTCCACGTCACGAGCATCTCGTCACCCGATGGAATGACCGCCGCCACGATCGGCTCGGGCGCGATGACCACCGGCACCGCAGAGGTCCTCGCGGAAGCGACGAATTCCACCTGGTCCAGCCAGGCGCGATCCTGTCCCGCCGTCATGCTGGAATTCTTCGAGTAGCGCCATTGCAATTCCTGGGTGTCGGACTCCTCCACTTGATACGTCACCTGCTGCCAGCCGGATTCACCGGAGATTCTCGTCACATCGTCGCCCTCCACGATGAACCGCAAGTAATCACGATCTTGTTCCGAGGAAACCTTCCACCAGAAGATCAACGTGCCCGGACCTCGCACTTCCGTTTTCAAGTAGTTGTACTCGCTGTGCTCAATCGCGCCGCTCTGCGCCGCGTCCACACCATCGTGCGCCGTCGTGGAAAGCTGGCCCTGCCAAGGCTGGCTTTTGCCGCCGTAACTGAAACTCATTCCCGCGCCGTCCAACGCCTGCGCGAACGAGACATTCACGCCGGGCTGCAATCGCGCGACTGCGCTCGTGACGCTCCCGGCGCTGTTGCTCAACACGACGGAGTAAATTCCCAACCGCGGGGTCTGCATATTGGCAATCGTGAGCGTGGTCGTGGTTGCGCCGCTGATGCCATTGCCATCGGACAACGGAGTTCCATTAAACAGCCAACGATAAGAAATAATCGGCGTGCCCGCCGCGACCACGGTGAACTTCGCGGTCTTTCCCAAATCCACGATCGTGTCCGCCGGTTGCGCGGTAATGGTCGGCGGCACAATGCCGAAACGCACTTGATCCACCCACGCGCGATCCAGTCCGCCCGTTCTGCTGCTATTCTTGGAATACGTCCACTTCAAGACCTGGCTGCCCGATCCAATGTTGAGCGTGCGGAATTGCCAATCGACTTCGCCCGTGATGCGCGCCTTCTCCGAGCTACCGACGTAGAAGAGCAACCGATCATCGCTTGGTTGCGAAGACACCTTCCACCAAAAGCTCACCGTGCCCGGACCTTGAACGGTGGTTTGCATCGACGTGGTCTTACTGTGACCGATCGCGCCGCTTTGCGCGGAGTCCGAGCCGTCATGATTCACGTTGGTTTGACCGAACCAGGCCGGAGATCCATTCGTCGTCCAAGTGAGACCCGTTGTATCGAGCGCGTCTGACAAAGAGATCGCGACGGCAGGCGGGGTCGTCGGGGGAACAACAACGTTGGTCGCGTGAACCACCAAGGTCGCGACAGCACTCGTCACCGCGCCAAAGGAATTCGCCACCGCGACGGTGTAGATGCCGGCGTCATTCGTCTTCGCACTCATCAATGAGAAGGTGGCAGCGACGGCGTTCGGCAAATTCACTCCGTTCTTGCGCCATTGATAACTCAACGTCGCCGAGCCATTCGCCACGACGCTGAGACTTACGGGCGAACCTTCGTTCACGGTTTGGCTCAACGGTTGAGTGGAAATTGTCGGCGGCTCTCCGACCACCGTGCTGTGCGCGGCCGCCAAATAAGTAAAGGCCATGCGACCGCCTTCCGTGATGGGGCCGCTGTTGTCCTGCACGTAGGCGCCCGCCTTGAAATAAAAGCCAATGGCTTTCCAGGCGGGATCGGAAGCGAAAAAATCAAAGCTGCGCGTGGTCCCATTGACCGTGATGAACGCGATGCCATCCACGACTTTGATCTGATACGTGATGAGGCTGTTCAACGCGAAGGCGCCCAGGTCAAACTTGGTCTCAGTGTCATTGGCGATATGATCCTTGACCAGTCCTTCGAAACGGCCGCTCCGCACCTGGATCTTGATCAGCGGCGATGTGTCGTAGCCATGCACCTGGCCGATGATGACCTTCCCGGTGCTCGGCAATTGAGTCACCTTGCACCTCGCGTCCAGAACGTGCGTGCCATTCCCGCTCCAATTTACATCGCTATTCCGTCCGTCGATCAACTCGCGCAATTCCGAGCGCGGATAAGTCGCGTTGCTCGTGCGCGCGCCGATGACGGGACACCAAAAAACCATCGCGTTATCGGCGCCCGAGTAAAAATAGTCGCTCGCGTAACCGGCAGTGAGCTGCGGCGTTTTGATCTCCATCGCCTCTCCGGTCGTGCCGCCCGCGGCATCAACGGGAAGCGTCAATTTCCAATGGCTCAGATCGAAGTTACTCGAAGGCGGCGCGGCGGCGCACACGGGAACTGCGGCCCAGCTCAGCGCGAGCATGACAAAGCGAAAGAGGTTTTTATGGTTCATCAGGAGCGCCGATTTTAGCCCAACACGTTCATGGTTCAATGGGTCGGCGGCAGTTTGTGGAAAATTCTTCAGTGCAGCGTGCAACTGCGATCCGCCCGACGACGCGAATTTTGGAAGTGGACCCGAGTTTGTAGTGTTTAAGTTTCAGTCCCTCTCGCCGCTAATTTTGCATCGCGTCGTTTTTTTGGCGCGATGTAAATGCGTGCGGTTGTTGAAACAAAATCGTCCGACACTTTGCACAAACCTGTGTACAGAGATTTAGCGCGCCCATTTGGCGGGCGTCGCAAAAACTGTTCGGCTTCGGCTCTTTAGTCGGGCTGAAAGTGCTCGGTGCGGTTACGCTCCGGGCTGTGCGTTTCGTGCGCTGCAACGGGTCTGCGACCCGTGAAATTGTCCTCTGCGCCTTCCGGCTTTAACTCCGTTTCAAAGGCGCTGGAATGAGTCTTCAACGGCTGTTCGGCACGCTTGCGAAGTTGCTTCCCTTGCGGGGTGTCGAACGCCTGACGCTTCGCGAGTTCAGAGGTCGCGCGGAAGGTGCTCACTGCTTCCATCAAATCTTTCAGGCTAACGCGGGCGCGGCCGGCCGTCTCGGCGAGTTGCGCTGCGTCGGCTAGGGTGTCAGCAATAGCAGTGAAAGGGTGCGAGGCCGTGGCGGCATAGCCAGCGAGGAATTTGTGTTCAGCGCTGCCGCCGTCCGGCAAGTGATGCTTCACGACAAGTTCAATGTCGTTGCGCGTGGGCTTGGCCGGCAAAACTTCGTAACGGTAAATCCGGCGCTTGAACTGATCACTATTCCAAATCGTTTGGCGCTCCGCCTGGTGCAGACGTTTTGAGAAAAGTGGCGATGCGATAAGCGCCACGGGCACGCCGTGATTGCACAGCGCGGTTTGAATCCAGTCCACCAATTCGGGGCGCGAGTAAATGCGCTCACCTTGGGCGAATGCGTACTGCGATTCATCGAGAACCAACAGGAGGCCACTGCGTTGCATCATGTCTTCGATGCGCGACTGCATATCAGTGGCCTTGCGCATGTAAGATGACGCCAGGCCAAGCGCGCGGGCGATGGCGCGGAAGAACGCAGTTTTATTCGTGACCCCTTGGAGCCGCACGAAACGGGCATCGCCCTTGTGCATTCGGCACCACGCTTCAGCAGTGGTGCTCTTGCCAGCATCGCTCTCACCTTCGATTAAGACCATGCGACGCGAATGCAGGCAGGCGTCCAGCGTCTGCAAAACTTTCTTCGCCGCGTTCGTTTTCGCGAACGATTCAGCGGCGGCCGCGCTATGGCGTTTTTGGAACTCGAACAGCGCGCCGCAAATGTCGTGGAAGTAGCGCAAGCCAGCGGTTTTGAATTCGTAGCGGGTCAGGTCTTCGTGTTGCTCTATGAAGCCTTTGATCTCGCTGTCGCGAGTCGTTGCGCTGGCTCCGTTTGGTTCTGAGATGAGCAGGCGGGGATTGATACAGAGATCGATCAGGAACGTGGCCAATCCTTCGACGTTGCGGCATCGAGCTAAGTAATAGTCTGCTTCATGCGACGCGGCGCGAATGTATTGCTTGTCTTCTTCCGCCTGCCTGTCTTTGCGCTCTTTAGAACGAGACTCGTCAGCACGTGTCGTCGAGATTAGGCGAATCAGCGTTTCCATTTCGCTTAAGTCAGCGCCTACGCCTACGCCGTCCAAATCTTTTAACGCTGCTTCCACTTGCTGATCGGTGAGTTTTTTTCCCGCGCGGACTCCGTTGGCAATCATGCTCTCAGTGCCAATGCGCTCCGGGAACATTTCAAAAATGTGCTTCGCGACTGCACGCATCCCGCCGCTTTCGAGAGAGAGCGCTTGCAGGAAAAACAGCAGGCTTCGCTTGCTTGCGGAGGTGAGGACCGATGCCTTCGCCGTGACGGCATTCCCCATCACGCCGCGCAGTTCGGCGTACTCGGGTGAACTCATGTAGCGCTCTTGGTTCAGTGGAGCGTCTTTTACGGCGTGGCGGGTGTTGCTCATGTCTGTTCCTCGGTGCGCTCGCTGTCGAAGGTTTCGGCCATATCTTCAAAGCCGCGCACGATCTCTTCATTGAGTGGAACATCGGCGAGTTTCAGTGACATTCCGCTCCGTTCCAAAGCCCGCAACGCGCGGCGGTGCAGTGTTTGGTTGGTGCGTTTCTCCGTGGCCATCTCCGCCCGGCGCTCCGTCATCTTGTGCGCGAGTTCGGCGGTGTCGCGCGAGACGATGGTCGGTCGGAACTTGCGCACACCTTTAACCGGGAGCGTTTCGTACTGCGCCTTGAGGGCGGCTGCGCAGCGCGACTTAGCGGTGAGGCCGACCTGGGTGCGCGGATCGGCGACGTCGAACGTGTGAGTCTGCATAACACGAGGAACAAGGATCGGGTTGCGGCCTTTCAAATCCGTGACGCCGACGAACTCCGGGGTTTCAGGATTCCAATGGAGCAAAACCGTTTCTCCGCCGAGGCGAACGACGCTTTCCTCGTTGAAGTATTCGTAAGTTAAGCCAGTGATGCGGAAGGAAATCTTTCCATCCTCGCGCACATGACAGCGGCGTTTCTGGCAGGCAAGTATTGGCCACGAATGCGCGTCGAGCTTGATCGGCGGATCGTCTGGGCGCTGGCGATTCACGAAGGCGTCGTTCGGAGTTGTCCAGTTGACCCATCGGCCTTCCTGTTGGGTGTTGTTGTACTTGTGGATGAGTTCGCCAAGTCGCTTCCGCCAAGCGTCAATGTGATACCAGAATTTCGACGGATGCACGCCTGCCTTCACTTGCGCGATCTCGCGCCGGGTTCTTTCCGGCAAGTCCACACGCTGATCGCGGCCGGTGTAACCGGGTTCTCCAAACATCAAATCTTGCAGCACGCCGCCGAGCCGTTCGATCTGTGATTTTGCGGCCGGCGTGCGGGCGTGCATGAAGCGGATGCCGAGTTGAGTCTTGAGGCCGTAAACAAATTCAGCATCCGAAGAAGCGTCGCGCCAATTGTCTCCGCGCTCGTCATCACCCTTCAAGATTTTGGAGTGCTGCCAAATCTGTCCGCGCTCGAAATAAAGCAGCTTGGGCAAACCGTGTTCCATGCCGGCGCGCGTGAGCAGGGTCTTGACGACGTGCGAGTTGTATTGCGCGTCCGGCTGGTGCGAGAAGGCGGTGACAAACCACGTCGCGAAGTCGGACATGATGAGCGTTTGTCCGTTACCCCAGCCAAACCCTTTTTCGTTCGGCGCTTCCCACCAGCAAAGGACAGGCATTGTGAAATCGTCACCCGTGTAAATGTCGTTCGCGAAACAGGTGAGCGGATCGCGCGTGAGCGTGGGTGTCAGTTCGCGCAAGCCGCGTGAGCCGCGCTCAGCCATCGCAACGATCCGGGCCTTGCGACGGATGAGACGACGATCCGATGCCTTAACGTAGGACTTGGATTTTCCCCCGTCCTGCTCGTACAGCCCCATCGCTTGCAACTCGTTGACCGACGCAGAGACCCCACGTTTACCGTGATTAACGCCAGCATGGGCAGCGGCTAAATCGATCTGCGCCATCTTCTCCGCGCTTAGGGGGACGGGCGTGATAAACTCGGCGCGTCGCAAATCAGCGACACCAAACTTCAACTTGCGCCACAGGTTCACCCGCAACGCAGCCTTTGTTGTCGGTGAGAGAGTCGGCGCAAAGTTCCAAAGGAAGTTCACCAGCGTTCGTTTGAACCTCTTATCAGCCAGACGTGACCGACACAGTTCGCACGCTGCATCCCAAAGCGCTTCCTGTTCTTTCCACGTCGGCTTTTCCGGATCGTGGAATGCCGTTATGAGGCTGTGCAGTGGCCCGAAGCATTCATCGAAATTCAGCGCCGGCGCCGCTGCCCGCTTCCGTGAGCAATTCTCATCTAGGAACAAATGGACGAGCTGATAATCTTGGGCGCTTCGGGCGCGCTCACGACTTCGCTGAACCAAATTACGCCAGGTGCGCGGAGAAAGTTCCTGATGTCCAAATTCGCGCGCGTAGTGTTCCAACCCGATTGCTTCTAGTTCTGCACCCGCTAACTCTCCAGAGTCGTAACGCAGCAACGCCGGCAGCAAAGCACGTTGAAGTTTCACGGCCTTCTCGCGCGGCTCATTGGACGCGCTGGTCCACAATTCGCGAAGGGACTCGATCTTATGACTCTTGGCGGAATCAGGTTGGCGGTGATGCTCCAGCAGCGCGGCCCGGTCTCTGAAATGACCAACGCGAACATTTGCATCCAATGCCTGCAAGAGTGCTGTCGGCAACGCGGTCAATTCCCACGCGTTCGCTTCACCGTAATCCGTTTGCACTACGGTCGAACACGAAACGTGCGCGAGCGCGCGACGCACCGATGAGGGTGATTTCCCAATCGCTCTCGCGATTTGGGAGGCTGTGAACAGTGGCGGTGCGCCGTTCATCCTGGAGGGGTTTCTCCTTTCGCCGCTGTTGGGGGTGGATTCTGCTCCAGCCACGTTTGACTGAGGCGCGCGAAGGCCGCTCGGCACGCCTGCAAATCCTTTTCCGCGCCGTCGGTCAATTCCACGAGGAACTGATGAAGATCGAACGCCGGCTCCGCGGGGTGAATGGTGCGCCAATAAAGTTCGCGAAAGTCGTAGGCGCCTATGACGGCGTAAGGCATCAGAGCGAAGAATTTGAGGTCACGGAGAAGTACTGGGACCGCGGCCTGAACGTCGCGCACGATAAACCAGGTCGCACCACGAGTCAGCGCGAGACCCTGGCCGCATTGAACACCTTCAAGCTGGTGATGCTCGACGCCGGCCAGATCGAGACCTCGGGCAAGGCAGTGGATCAATGGTTGGAAACCAAGAAAGTTAACGTAGGCGCCTTCCCCCGTGGTGAACTCAATGGGAAAGTGAACGGCGACGGCAAGCAGGGTGAGTTCACCGGCTGCGAGTTCATCGAGCAATTCTTCCTCAGTTGGTTTATCCATGATGCTCATCACGATCGTCGTGTGTTCACGCGGCTTGTTAAGTTTTCGATGTCGCGGCGCATGGTTTGGATTTTTCTTTCGATGTCTGTGGTGCTTCCATTTATGGCCGCGACGAGTTGTTGCGTGATGTCCACGACCTGCGCGACTTGATTGCCCACTGCCGCGCCGACAGCTTGTTGATCGAATTGCACTTCGGAGTCCGTGGCCGCGAAGCCGCCGGTCATGCGGGCGGCCGCATCGGCTTCCGGATCGTTGCGATCGAAGGAACGGTTGGTGTTGCGCAAACGATCTTCGGCCTCGTTGAGTCGTTGGCCGCGTGATGACGATGGGTTTCGGGGTAATGCACCAGGCGCCGGCGTCGGTATTGGACCCATCTTCAAATCGACGCCGAACATCTGCCTGAAAGTTTCGGCGAGTTTGTCGAACAAGGCTCGGCTCTCCTTCGCCTTGTCCGCGCCGGCCGTGGCAGTGAGCGCTTTGTATTTCTCTTCCAATACGGTAAGCGCATCCGTGGCGCTTTGAATCGATTCCGCCGTGGAATCGAAAATCCCTTTCTCCTTTTGCAGCGTGCTCTGATATGCCTGCTCTTTGGCTGCGGCTTCGCCTTTGAGTTCTGCCAGTTTCTTGATGGTCTCTAATCGCTGATTGGCGTCCGCCAGTTCCCTTTGTCCGGTTGCGACCGCTTCCTCGTCTAATGGGGGACTATCAGGGCCGCCCAACAGGCCGCGGCCGGCGGATTGAATTTTCTTTTTCGCCGCCGCCGCATCGAGTGTGGCGCGGCCGAACAAGTTTTTGAGGTTGTCTGGGTCCATCCCGGCTTTCGCTGCGGCATCATCCAAAGCCCCTCCAGCGTTTTCCGCCGCCCCCAAGGCTGTCTTTGAATCGCCGGACGCTGCCACGCGCGCGGCCTTCGCTGCATCGAGACTCTTTTGCGCAGCGATGTGCTCGGTACCGAGCTTAGCGCTTTCCGCGTCACGTTTAATGCGGGCGCGTTCCGCGGTGACTTGGTGCGGCTGCAACTCGCCCCTGGCTTCGCGGGCGTCCACGTCCGCCAGTTTGGCTGCGGTTTGCGCGTCGCCCATGCTGTCCTGCAACTGGCGAACCCGCAGGATTTCTTTGCCCTGTTTATCGAGCGCGACGGTTGTCGCTTCGACGGCGTCTTTCACTGCCGTCTGCGCTCCCCCGGCGTCCGTGGCCAGTTCTTTGAACTTGTTCCCAAGGTCGCCAACTTTCTCGGTGAGGCTGGGAAAAATGGAAGCCAACCCGTTGATCGTGCCGCTCAGAATGTACAGCGCCACTTCGGTGACGTGGGTGCTGGAAATCAAATTGCCGAGCCCCTCTAAAAGATTCCCCACCGCAATTTTTACGCCCGCAAAACCGCCCGTTAAAGATTTCGCTCTCGCTTCAAGCTGGCCGCCGCCGCGCTGCGCGAGTTGCTCCATTAACTCGTTGAGCTTCTCGGTCTTGGTGCCAGCTTCGGATACTTCAATGCCGTAGCGGCCGAGCATCTCGTAATGGCCTTGGAGAGCTTTACCGAACAGGAACGCGGCGCTTTGAAGATCCCCGCCCATGAAGCCGGCCAGATTTTTGACGGCGTTCGCGTACTCTTCAATTCTCGCCGGATCGGCGTCGAACTTGGAAAGCGTGGCCAGCGCGTTCACCCAATTTGAATCGTCGATATTGGTGAGCCGCTCCAAATCATCCGCAAGACCCTGGTATTTTTCGCGGACGGAATCGACAAGCTGGCCTTGGTTGGCCAGCGCGGCATCGAGCGAAACGATCGCGTGCTGCTTTTCGGCGAAGGCTTCCACCGCTTCCTTGGCGAGAACTATCGCGGCACCGGCCGCCGCACCCGCCAACGTCAACCGCTGGAGCGCCGCAGTCTTCACTTCGGCGGCTTTGCCGGCGGCGTGAAGTTCCGTGTTGAGTTCCTTCGCGCCGGCCGCCATCGCGGCCTGCTCTTCCGTGTTAGCGGCCGCCGCCCCTTGGAGCTTGTTCAGTTCGGCAATGGCACCGGCAAAGTTGCCCTGCTGAATGAGGCGGAGGATTACTTCTACCGTATGGTCAGCCATTAGAGTTCCCCACTCCTTTCAAACCGTCTTAAAGCCGCGCGGAACCGGGTTAAAGGGAGGCTTTGTTGCGTGGCGGGCGATGGAGTGGCGGAAACGACTCCCGCGCGCTCAGAGCGAAGCTGGCGCGTTTTTCTCAAGTAACCCTCCGCTTGAGTAAAAATTCCAAGGCCGATGCTCGAACAATCAGGGTTCCGCAGTTTTGCCCGCGACGGCCATGCCGGGCGCGTTGAACGCAGGTCTCGGCCAGGCGCGCGCCGTGATCGAGCGAGATGCTCAAGAGGCGGCAGAACGTATCAATGCGCAGCGTGTCTCCGGCGAGGGCTGGAAAAATGCCTGCCACGGCCGCGCGCACTTGTGCCGGCGTTTCGAGCAGGCGCTTTGAATTATGTGTGCCGTTGAGATAGTCAGCGAGGGAAACGGCCAGCACGCGAAGGCACTGCCGCCCCGCGTCTGGTGTGGCCACGTTGAACGCGAACCTCAGTGTTCCGTCCCTGATCAAATCCATCACTGCTTCGGTGGTGAGGTCTGCGAGAGCCGCCGATGTTTCCAACGACAGGAGGGGACGGCGAACGGAGAAATTGAGGGGGGCGTGCATGGGGCGGCGATACTTTCTGCAACTGTGAAGTCGCGTGAGCGTTCTGGCCCGTGCGGTGGAATATCTTTGTGCGCTCAAGCCGCGATGGCGAGCGGTGAAAAATGATGAGCGTGCGCAAATCACGACGCCCCTTTCGGCGAGGCTTTGTCCGCAGTCGAAACCTGTACGCGCAACGGCTTTCCGTGATAATCGATCGTCACGTCCAGCAAGGGGATCGGTTCTGCCGCCGGTGTTGATTCCGGCACCGGATCAGTGTGCTCGTGGAAAAACTTCCAGAAAGGCCGAATAGCTTTAAGGCTCAGCCCGAAGCGTTGGTTGGCCCACACGCGCGCCTCTTCAAATGTGCAGCCTTCATCGCACAGCCGGACGCGAAGCTCCTCTTGCTGTGCGGGCGACAGTTGATCGAGGACCGCGACCGTGCCGCGCTTGCGGCCGTTGCGTGATGAAATAGAAAGGCGTGGCGCGCCCTGTGAGCGCGCCACGTTTGGGGCCGACGCTGTGAGCTTAGGGCCAACTTCACCCACAGTCGGAAATTCTTTGGAGGTTTGGCCCAGGGGTTCCATGCGGATCAGCCGAAGCGGCCTTCGGAGTGCGCTCGCGGGGATGGACCCGCGAGCGCCATGCCTACGGTCAACAAACCACCCGTTGACCATGACGGGTGGAACACACCCCGCGCGGAAACAGTCCGCCGAGGAAACTGATGAGTTGGAAGGCGCAACTTCAAAATTAAACGTCAGTGAGAATTTCACCCGCGTTGGGCTGGCCGGCGCTACCACCGAAAATGATTTCCAAACGCTGGTTCGCGTTGGCGCCTTGATGATTCACGTACTGCACCTGGTTGGCGCTGAAGCCGCCGGGTGTCGTGACGACGGTGAGATTACCGTTGCCCGCGCCGGGAAGTGCGTTGACGTAATCCGCGGAAAGCCGGGTTGCCAGAACCAACGCAGAGCGCGTGAAGGCGAAACCTTTCAACTTTTTCCCGCCAGCAAAAGCGGTGTTGGGCAGATTGACGGCCTTGATGACGCGGAAGCCTTCCACGTCTGGCAACACACCTTGCTCGATAATTTCCGAGCGTTGGAAGGCCGCCCAAGTGATGATCGTCTGGTCTTTGGCCAGCCCGGAATAATAGAGACGATTCAAAAGAAGATGGCGGCGGCGCTGCGGGTTCTTATTGTCGTCCAGCGCACCGCCGAGGTCGATGATGTTGGAACGGCCAAATGTGGCGGGGCCACAAGCGATGGTGGGAACGGCTTCGCCGGTCGCGCTGTTTCCTGCTGACACTCCGGGAAAGTTTCCCGGCGTGATCAGGTTGTACATGAACGTGACAATGTGATTGCCGAGAGCGTCCGCCTGAGCAGGGGCAATTTCCTCAAACAAGTTCCGCACCGTGCCAGCCAGGTGATGCGCTTGAATTGAAATCGGCACGCCCTTGAACTGATCGTAGGTGATCGACACAGGCGTCGTAGTCATGGCGCTGTTCGTGGGCCAGCCAGTGGTCGTGTTGTAAGTCTGAACTTCCGGGATGCTGACGATATGCGTGGTGTTGGTGTCGCCGAAGCTCACGATTCCGTCCGAAAAATCGGTGGCGATGGATTTGAGCAACGGGTAATCGAGCGTGAGCAGTTCGAGCGTGCGGGTGCTGACAAGGGTGCTGGCCAGCGAGCCGAGCGAATTGCTGCCGCGCAACGGAATGTCATCGCCTTCCTTGAGACGGGGCAGAATTTCGCGCGCGTAAAGGGCCGCGAAGTCTTTCGAGATTGGCGCGCGGTCCTGGTAATCTGTTTTTTCCTGCTGGCGGGTGAGGGCGTACATGCCACGAAGAACCGACTGCGTGTCTTCGCGGAGGATATTTAATTTCATGGTCAGGTTTTGATTTTTAGCCGCGAGCCGCGCGGAGCGGTAAGGGGAGTTGGGCTTTCGAAATTCGTCTGGACGGGCGCGGACTGTTTGGAAAGCTTGGCGTTCCGCTCGCGCCACGCTTGTTGCAAAAGTTGATCGCGTGCCGAGAGGCCAGGACTGATTCGGATTCCGCGTCGCACTCTGGAGAGATGGCTGGGGGTGACTTTCAGCAGATTGGCGGATTTGCACAGCGACAAGGGGATGTCCCTCGGGACTGCTATCGCGTCGTCTGCATTGCGTGCCATAGGCATTTCGTGCGCCTGTTTAATGGGCAACTTGGCTATCGTCAAGCCAAAATGACCAACACTTGTCTTTGCCTGCCCATTTAGCCATCGTTAGTAAGGATGAAATTAACAGCACGTGACGCAGATATTGGCCGACGCCTCAAGGAAGCGCGTGAGCGACTGAACTACACGCAGGAAGCTTTTGCGAAACAGGTAGGGATCGCAAAAAAACGGCTGGCAAGCTACGAGGAAAAGCGCGTGGCTCTCCGCTATGATTTGGGGCTGCGCATTTGTCGGCAATTCTTCATCAGTGAAAAGTGGCTTGCGACTGGCTCGGGAGACTGGCGCAGGTTGATGGACCTGTCATCGGAACCGGCGGTTAATCGAGTTGAACTAGACAGTTCTTACAGCGATGCCTGGACGAAGAACTTGGAGGACATGTACGGGCAGCTCGGACAATATGAGTATGAGTTCGGCTTTAGATTCGTCCCGCACGGGGCGGAAAACGATTTGTTTATCGCTAATCTTTTTGACCGCCTTTCCCTGATTTGGATGCAAAGGCTCGACGACGCGCATAGAGGCCAGTTTTTGACCCAGTTGATGGATTTTGGTGCGTATGTCCTGCGACACTTTGAAACCACTGGAGAATTGCCGGCGGTTGAATTGCAGGGAGCATCTCATAGTTTTGAAAAAACGCTTCGGCCTGTTGCGCTGGTTAAAGATTTGCAAAAAGCTGCCCGTCCTAAAACTCCCCGCTCTCGTAAGTAAACAGTCTCACCGCCGCTGGTTCGCCACCGTGCGGCCGAAAAGCAAAATACGACGCTTGACAGTTCTACAAATGTTGAACACTGTCAGAACGTGACCTCCAAACTTACGGCGCTGATGCAACGGGTGAAACGCGCGACGGTTCCGTCTGGTAAGAAAACCGAACTCGCGCGCGTTCTTAAAGTGCCACTGTCGCAAGTGAGTGGATGGCTTTCCGGCATTCGGAATCCATCGGGAGAAACAACGCTTCAACTGCTGGCATGGGTCGCGGCAGAAGAAGCGCAACAAAACAAAAGCCCTGGCAGTGCGATCAACACCGCCAGAGCAGCGACCCGACGAAAGTCCAGTGATGAAACAAAACCAACATCGAGCCGGCGGAAAAAATAACCGCCTGGCACAGTCCAAACAAGATCGCGTTTCGCAATCTCACACCACCGCTTCGGCGGCAAAAGAAGCACAGCCAAAATTGCTCGCTTCGTTTCAAGGGCCGGGCATCGAATCAATGCTGTTCCGCACGTCGGAAGGACAGTTCCTCCTGAAAACGTGGCGAGCCACTCCGATCGTTCCAAGTGCAAAGTATCTGGCGGGTGATGGCGTTCTTGCATTCGCGCATCAAGAAAAGTCAGGAGCGGAATTTGATTCGATGACTCCAGGGCGGGCCGCGTCGTGGTGCATCGCGCACCTCGTGCCGGTGCATCTCCGTGGCTTGCTCGCCGTGAGGAAAGGCGGTGCGCGATGAAGGCAAAGACAAAGCCCGCGCGCACGGCGTTGATGAAAGCAACACCTGAGACGCCGTTGCAGTGGAAACCGGATCGTGCCTGGCACGCGGAACAGCGGAAGTATTTAACTCTGTTTGAACAACTCCGGAACGTGCATGCGCCAGAGTTGATTGCAGAGAGTAAAGACGAAGACACCCGCATCTTTTTTGCGCGCGACAGCACAGGAAAGGAATGGTTCTTCATGGACGAGCCGAAGTTCCAACATCCGGGCGAGTGGTGCCTGAAGGTCATTCCGCGCAAATCGGCGTTCGGTATTATCTGCTTGTGGTCCATTCCGAGCTGCTTGCGCGACTACATGCTCACCGTGTTGAAGAAAGGTGGTGCGTGGTGAAGGCGGGCAAAGCAAAACCTGAACGGCGCGAGGCCCCGAAGAAATGCAGGTTGGCGAATGAGGAGTTGTTGCGTCAGATCGCGCACCTCGATAGCGATGACCTGTGCCGTATGGTCTGCCAACTGCGCGAGTCCCTCAAACAAGTGCGGTGCATGCAAAACATCCGCTCGAACTGCCTCATGCCAGAAGCGCGCAACTGAGCCGCAGTCGCACCGCAGCCCGCCTGCACACCCGCTGCCGCGAACCGGCAGCGGGATATTGTTTGCCGGTGGAGCCACTGCGGAGAAGAATGACGACTCGTTATCGGGCGGGGCCGCGAAACAACTAATGGAATGAAACCATGACCGAGCAGGAAGTAGATCTAGTGATGGAGGATGCGCGGCGTTTTGTCTGCACGCACCTACGGCATCTCGGCGGCGTGGCTTGCCCGCCGGCTGTGACGAAGCTGATCGATGATGCTGAACTTACCGCGAACCTCGAATTGGACATGGAGAACGAAATTCTTGCGCGCGTGCTCTTCCCCAAACTCGGGACCGCTGATTGCGAGCGCATTGCTGACTTGATGTTGACTCGTCGCATCATTCTGGATTCCGACAAGCCGCAGACGTTGAAATTGGAACACTTCAATTCCGAGTTTACTGCGTTGTACGCTCGCCTGAAGTCATCCCTCACGGAGTTTCAAAACGCCCTTTTCCAAACGAAGTTCGGGAACCTAATGCGGTAACAGGATGCAGAGGAACTTGTTGCCAATGCGCGCGGGCGCTGTTTGTTGATGGCCCAACAAAAAACCAGCAGTCCTCTATCATTGCGGCCCGGCTTCGCAGCCAAGTCGCGGTCCTGCTGGCGGATAAATGTAGCATGAAAAAGCGCCGAGGGGAAAAATATGCGCCGCCCTCACAATTCGCTCACTCTGCAATCGTCCTGCGGGAGTCTGAAAAACTGTCCTGTGTCCACTTTTTCGCGCGCGCCGCTCGTCGCTTTTGCAGTTGTAACAAATCTCGGGAGACATTGCCTAGCTTCGCGGGATACCCACGAAACATTGGCATTTCTGCGCACCGGCGCGCGTCGCTCCATCTTTGGCAAGGTGTCCGGAATTCTGTACAGGTTTTGATGCCCTGAAAACCTCATTTAAGGCCCTATTTGACGGGATTAAATGGCTATTGATGGGAATTGATGATCTGTTTCAACTCCAGCGTGAAGACTCAGAGGACTGGGAAAAGTTTGGTGGGCGATGAAGGATTCGAACCTCCGACCCACTGCGTGTAAAGCAGCTGCGCTACCACTGCGCCAATCGCCCAAAGCCGCGCGAAGTTATCAGCCCGAGTTCGAATGTCCAACGTGCAATCTCAGCAGCGACGACGTGAAAAGCAGGGAGCGTTGCGGAACGGCGTGCCCTGCCACCACGATTTGGGCAAAGCTAGTTCCGCTCATTTTGAAGATTTAGCCGTCCATCGGCGGGCGTTGCGCGATGTCCATCCAGAACTTCAGCACAACCTCGAGGCGGGCCACCCAATCCTGAAAATCGACTGGCTTCACGATGAATGAAGTGACACCGAGTTCATAAGCGACCTGCACATCCGACGGATTCCCGGAGCCGGAATAAATAACGCACGGGAGCGCGCGAATCGTCGGCTGGGTGCGCAGCCATTCCAGAAATTGCAGGCCGCCCGTTCCCGGCAACTGGAGATCAGAGAACACGACGGAGGGAATCGGGAACTCGGCGCGATTTTGATACTTCCCTTGCCCACGCAAGTACTGCTGGGCTTCGGCCACACTGCGCACGCATTGCAGGTGGATGGTTCGTCCAAGCTTGGTGATGGCCCTGCGGAAAAGAAAGACGTCCTCCTCCGAGTCCTCCAGCAGCAACAAGATAAAATCCTGATTCATCAAACCGCCTCCTCGTCCGTCTTGGCCAGCGCAAATCCAAGTCATAATCCCGAGCCGGCGCAAGAGGAAAGGTCGGGCTGACCGGAAATGAGGTTGGTGTCTTTGGCGTGACGATGGGGGCCTCTTTGTCATCGTCCATCGTCTATCGGTTTGACCGAATGGTTGCGACTGAGGCCCACAGGATCTACGAATGCGCGACTTCTCGCTGGGGCGCGCGCGCCGCCCTGGCGTCGAGGCATTCACGCACCGCCTGGGCGAGCGCCATCGGGTCGTAAGGCTTTTGCAGAAAGCACCGTCCTGGCACCGGACTGTTCTTGCCGTCCATGGGATAGCCGCTCGTGAATAACACCGGCAGGCGCGGACGCTCGCGCGTGATCTTGTCCGCGAGTTCATAACCCGACATGCCTTGGGGCATCATGATGTCGGAGAGGAGCATTTCAATTTCATCCCGATGTTCGTGCCAAAGCGCCAGCGCCTCGGCGCCGTTCGCAGCGGCATAAACCGTGTAGCCGGAATGCCGCAACACTTCCATCACGAGCCAGCGCAACGGCTCTTCATCCTCGACCACCAGAACCGTCTCCGTGCCGCGCGCCGGTTCGTTGGGACTCGAGGGTTGCAGCCGCGTCTCGGTGCGTTTCACGCTGGCGGGCAACAGAATCGTGAAGGTCGCGCCCTCGCCTTCCTTGCTCTCCACTTCGATCCAGCCTTGATGTTGCTTGATGATTCCATAGGCCGTCGCCAGCCCGAGGCCCGTGCCCTTGCCCACTTCCTTGGTCGTGAAAAATGGCTCGAAAATGTGCGCGAGCGTTTGCACATCCATGCCCGTGCCGGTGTCGCTCACGCGAAAAGCCACGAACCTGCCGGTCCGGGCCTCGCGAACGCGCCGCGCGTAACGTTCGTCAATTTCGCGTTCCGCGGTCGAGATGGTGATGCGTCCGCCCCGCGGCATCGCGTCGCGCGAATTCACCGCCAGGTTCATCAGCACCTGCTCCATCATTCCCTCGTCGGCCTCGACCGCGGGCAGATCATCCGCCAGTTCGAGATCGATCGAAATGGAATCGCCGAGCAACACGCGCAACATGTTGGCCACCGTCTCGATGGTGGCGTTGAGATCGAGCGTCCGCGGCTGCGCCAGTTGTTTGCGGCTGAAGAGCAGCAATTGGCGCGTCAGGTTCGCGGCCCGCTCCGCCGCCATGGAAATCTGCCGCAACGAATCCTCGGAGCCTTCGCCGAGCCTTTGCCGTTGCAGGAGCAGCGATGAGTGCCCCTGGATGATGGTCAGAATATTGTTGAAATCGTGCGCGACGCCGGCGGCGAGCTGGCCGATGGATTCCATTTTTTGCGAGCGGCGCAATTGCATTTCCAGCGTCACCCGGTCCGTGATGTCTTCCGCGTAACAATGCACCGAGTGCGTGGGCTGAATCGGATAAAACGTCCACGCCATGGTGCGGCCCAAAAGATTCGTCTCGGCCACCTGGCGCCGCGCCGTGGTGAGGCAGCGATGCACGAGTTCGCCGGCGTTCCCCGGCAAAATTTCCTGGGGATGCGTGAAGCCAAAGGCCTGCGCCATGAGTTGCGCCGCGTCGTTGAAATAGTTGAGCGAGCCGTCCGCGGAAAATTCCAGCACGGGGTTGGGATTGAAGCGCGGGAACGTGGCGAGATGTTGAATCTCCTGCTCGGCGCGCTCGCGCTCGGTGATGTCGCGCGAAACCATCACCACGCGCCGTGGTTTTCCATCCGCCTCGGCCGGCAAACTCGCGGCCGACTCGAACAACACCCAATGTCCGTCGGCATGCCGGTGCCGCACTTCCGCGGTCCGTTGCTGGCGCTGCCGCCGGGCCTGTTCCAGCGCCGTGAGAGCGCGCGCGGCATCGTCGGGATGAATCAGTTGAAAATAATCCGTGCCGGTGAGTTCGTCCGGGCGATAACCCAGCACCAACTCATACGAAGGGCTTGCGTAAAGAAACTTGTTCTGCGCATCCAGCAGGCAAATCAGGTCCCGCGTGTTTTCCGTAATGAGCCGATATTGCGCCTCGCGCTGTTTCAGGGCCTGTTCTGCCGAATCTTTATTTCGCTCTGCTTCCATTTTTCGCAACGTGTTTTGCAGAGCGCTCGGCAATCGTGTGAGGCTGGCCTTGAGAATGTAATCCTCGGCGCCCTCCTTCATACACTCGACCGCGGCCTCTTCGGAATGTGAACCAGTAACAAGGATGACGGGCACTGTGCTCTTTTGTTGCCGCAACAATTTCAACGCCTCCAAGGCGCTGAATTGCGGCAGCGAATAGTCCGCGAGAATGATGTCGGGTTTGAAATCGGCCAGCGCGGCCAAAAACTCGTCCTTCTTCTCCACCCTTTGGAGTTCGTACTCGATGTTCGCCTTGCGCAACTCGCGCTGCAGCAATTCCACGTCGTACGCCACATCCTCCAGTGATAAAATCCGCAGTGACATTCGCGCGCCCAACATTCACCAGCGACTATGGCTGGTCAAACTTCCGTGCGCGCGGCGGAACGAATTCGCAGCGACGCCGTGCCCATCGATTCACGAAAATAATTTCTGGCCCTGGCTTCAGGCTACCCCCGTATTTGTCCGACCCCCAGGCGCATTCTCGTGCGCATGATGAAAACACAAATGGAACTGGGATTCGAAAACAACACGTCCGTCACTTCCTGCCGAACAGTGCGATCACGACGCGCGCCCGGCGCCCGCTGGTGGTTCGACCAGATGCACTCGGTCGTGGACCGCGCCTTCGAATGGAGCCGCAACAACCAGGCGCGGCCGGAGCAGATCTACATCACGTTCGGCGGACGAAGCCGCCACGGCAAAGCGTAAGGGTCGTCCTCTCCGACTCGCCCGCGCAGGCTCTAGTGCTATGGTTTGCCATGGAGCGTCATCTCATCGAAGAGCCGCGCGGGCGCGCTCGTGCGCGCGGAAAGGAAATGGACACAGCCGCGCCACTCATTCCGCCTCGCCCCACGATTTCGAAACTGCAAGAGGCCGCGCGCGGTTGCCGGGCCTGTCCGCTGTGGAAGCTCGGCACTCAAACCGTTTTCGGCGAAGGCGCGCGCAAAGCAAAAGTCATCTTCGTGGGCGAACAACCAGGCAATGATGAAGATCTTGCTGGCAAGCCATTCGTCGGGCCCGCCGGCAAACTACTCGACAAAGCACTCGTCGAAGCCGGCATCAAACGCGACGAAGTTTACGTGACGAACGCGGTCAAACATTTCAAATGGGAACCGCGCGGCAAACGGCGCATTCACAAATGCGCGCGAGAGGGCCGCATGCCGTCCCTGGCTCGACGCGGAGATCGACCTGCTCAAGCCCGAAGTCATCGTCTGCCTAGGCGCCACCGCCGCGCAGTCGCTGTTGAGCAAAGATTTCAAGGTGAGCCAGTGCCGCGGAGAACTCGTGCCATCACCCGCTCGCGCCGCACGTCACGGCCACCGTCCACCCGTCCTCGATCCTCCGCGCGCCGGACGAGGAAACGCGTCGATCTGATTACGAGCGCTTCGTCCGGACCTCAAGAACACCGCAAAGGTGATTCACGGGTTGGGATAGAGCGAATTTGACTGCGGTCCATTGCGGCGCGCGACGCACTTAACAGCCGGTTCAAAAGCGCCATTTGGTGCGCGCTTCGAGACGGCTTCACGCCGCTTCCAAATTCAAGAGCGCGCGTTTGCGTTTCACGCCCCAGCGATAGCCGGAGAGGCTGCCATCCATCCGCACCACGCGATGACACGGAATGGCGACCGCAATGGCGTTCGCCGCGCATGCGCCCGCGACGGCGCGCACCGACTTGGGCGCGCCGATGCGTTTCGCGATCTCGGCGTAGCTCGCTGTCGAGCCAACGGGGATCTCGCGCAGAGCATTCCAAACTCTTTGCTGGAACGCAGTGCCGCGCACATCGAGTGGCAAGTCCAGGCCGAGCCTAGGCGCCTCGACGAAGCCGATCACTTGCGCAACCACACGCTCGAAATCTTTATCGCCTCCGATCAATTGCGCTTTCGGGAAACGGCGATGAAGTTCCCTGGCAAGTTCATTGGGATCGTCACCCAGCAGAATCGCACAGACACCTTTCTCCGACGACGACGCAAGAATGGAACCCAGCGAGCACTCGCCGATAGCGAAACGAATCGTGGTTCCAGTTCCGCCTTCACGAAAGTTCTTCGGCGCCATCCCCAACATGCGCGAAGATTCCGCGTAGAAGCGCCCATTGGAATTGAACCCGGCTTCGTAAATCGCTTCCGTCACCGTGTTGCGCTTCGGCAGCGCCTGGCGCACGCGTTCTGCGCGATGCGCTATCGCGTAAGCCTTCGGAGTGAGGCCGGCGATCTGCGTGAACACGCGATGAAAGTGAAAGCGACTCATCCCCGCGGCGTTCGCCAGTGCGTCAAGGCTCGGCGGCCCCTCCGCTGTTTCAATCGTGCGGCACGCCGTCGCCACCTTCATCGCGTACTGCTCGGCGAGCGCCGGGCCGTTGGGCCGGCACCGTTTGCACGCACGGAAACCTGCCCGCTCGGCTTCTGCACACGAATTGTGGAACTGCACATTCTCGCGGCGAGCCAATCGCGCCGCACAGGACGGACGGCAATACACGCCCGTCGTTTTCACGGAGTAATAGAATTTCCCGTCCGCGTTCGCGTCGCGATGGATTACGGCTTTCCACCGCTGCACGTCGCTGACGTACCCGCTGCCACGTCGTTCGCTTCGCACAGCCGGTCTCTTCATCATTTCTATTTTCATTCTGAGGACAACATAGCGGCTCCTGGAAAACAAAAACTCCGGTTCTTGCTTTTGAATTCCAAAATTTCCGAGCGCGCCTGGCGCGCATGCGGTTAACGCCTCACCTCCGCATGGCGGTAGCACGCGACAACATGATCATTCACCATGCCGACGGCCTGCATGAACGCGTAGCAAATCGTGGTGCCGACGAATCGAAAGCCGCGCTTTTTCAAATCGCGACTCATCGCATCCGACTGACGCGTGCGCGCCGGCAGGTCGCGCATCGTGCGGCGTTTGTTTTGAATCGGCGCACCGCCGACGAACTGCCAGATGTAGTTGTCGAAACTGCCAAAATCCTCGCGCACCTTGAGAAACGCTTTCGCGTTGTCAATCGCAGCGGAAATTTTCAAACGATTGCGCACAATGCCCGCGTCGGCCATCAGCCGTGCGGCGTCCTTTTCCCCGAAGCGCGCGATTTTCTTCACGTCCCAATTCACAAACGCGCGCTGGTAATTTTCGCGCTTGCGCAGAATGGTGATCCAACTCAGCCCGGCCTGCGCGCCTTCCAGGATCAACATCTCGAACAGATGCCGGTCGTCATGCGACGGCACGCCCCATTCGCCATCGTGATACGCGATGTAGAGAGCATCGTTCCCAGCCCACGTGCAGCGATTTTTCATACGCCGACATTCAGCGGAATGAGCACGAGCCGCGCAAGCTTGAGGAGCGCGGCAAGGAATGACCGGTGGCATCTGAACAACGTTCTCGAACTGATCGCGCGCCTCAAAGCTGCCGCGAAGACTAATCCACCGTCACGCGAAAGAACCGCGCGTCACCCGTGCGGACCTTCTCGAAGAATACGCGCGTGTTGTTCGTGGCCTGCACCGTGTCGCCGGTCGCCGTCCACACACCGATTGTAAAATCATCGCGCGCTTCCAAAACGTAAAGATGTCCCGAGGTCACATCGAATTCGATCCGGATCGCATCTCCCACGGTCGTAACGCCCAGCATTGGACTGATCGCGGGAGCCATGATGCGTCCCGGCGATCCAATGTCAGTCGCGGCTGCCGCGCGAATCACTCCGTTGACACCGAGCTGGCTGAGCGCGCCAAATTGCTGCGTCGCCGGATCGCAGTTGAACGTCGCTCCCGCCGTCGCCGCGCCAAAGTCCACGCTGGCCACCGTATCGACGGGGTCCGCGGTGGAATCATCCCAGAGGCGCACCCCATCGCCACCGGCGCCGAAGCCCAAGCCAGTCGTGGGATAAGTGATAATTTGTAAATTCGCCGGAAGATTGTTCGTCCCCCACCAATTCTGAAACTGCGCGGGAGTCAGCACTTCGACAAAGACGACGGATTCGCCGGGGCCGATCATCAGCGGGACGTTGATGACGAATGGGTCCGCAAGTCCTCCGACGTTGTCGTTGAATCGCCAGCCACTCAGGTCCACGGGCTGCGATTCGAAGCTCGTCAGTTCCCACCAATCGCCCGTGGGCACACCCGGACTCGCGGCGGCACTGGAGAGGACTTCGGTGATTCGCAAATCGGGTTTCGCGCGCACGGCAAGCGTGACGGTGTTCGAGACGGCGCCGTTGGGATTGCTGGCTATGACCTGATACGATCCCGCGGCGGTAGTCGTCACGTTGGATAACACGAGATCAGGATTCGTTTCGCCGACGAGCAACTGGCCGTTGAAACGCCACGCGTAAGTAGGATCCGGAAAGCCCGCGGCGGCGGCGCGGAACTGAACGACGCCGCCGGCAAACACGGATTGATTGGAAGGCGATAAACTGAACTGCGGCGCGGCCGGACAGATCGAGCGGAAAAAATAAATCACGGGATCGTTGCCCTCACTGATCGTCACGTATCCCGTCCCATCGTGAAGAAAACCAATGCCTTCTCCATTCGGCTCCGTCGGCGAACCAATGACCGGGATGACCTGGGCCGATCGGCTCAACGCATCGCTCAAAGGCTCGCCATCGCAGCGCGCCCAGAGTTGGGCCGTGGTTTCGCGCCGTAGAATAATTTGCGTGCCGTTCGCTGAGATGTCGCCCGCGGAAGCCTCGTGGAACGCAACCGCCTGCACGAATTGCATCGTGAGCGTCGCCCCGTCCGCCGCGCTCGTCAGGTTCGCTCGATAAAACCGGGCCACGCCGGAATCCTTGGTGACCACCAACACATCGCCCGAAATGGGATCCACCATCAACGTCTCCGCATCGTAGCTGCCGTCCGGATACACGAGCGTGAAAGTTTCTCTGCCGCTGAAACTTGGCGACCTGGGATTCGTGGCCCACGCCAACTCCACTAATGGTTCGGGTATGCGGAGAACTGTTACGTCGGGCCGCACCACATTCGTGCCGACGTTGCCGCCGATGTCGCCGATGTAGAGATAAGAAACTCCACTCGCAGGACCAGGTCCGACCGCGATGTCTTCGACATCATCGACGTTGTTCACGTCGAACGTGGCGAGCCGCGCGCCGTTGGTGCTCAGCGCAAAAATTCTCCCGCTCGAACCATCGTTGTGCGTCCACAACACGCCGGGATTTTTCGCGCTCCCGGCGATGCCGGAGGCCTCCGTCAGCGCGGCCGTGGAATTCGTTCCGAACGGCACGCCGGATGCGAAATCCGCACACGCGGTGCAGGCTGCGCGCACCAAAGCGGTTTCGGCCGAGAGCAAAACACTCATCACGAGCAGACGCAACAACATGCAAGAAGACATTCGGCTAAATGGTTAAACCATTGATGCGCGTTGAGCAAATGAGCCGCGAAGGTGGCGCGATCCTGGACCGGCGCTTCGTGATTCAATTTACGTTGGTGGCGCTGACGCAGAAAGGCATGCCGGGAAAATCCAGCGCGCCGCCACACTCGAACTCGTCCGTGTCGCTCGGGCCCATGCCGAAAATCGCGCCGCCTTGTAACTCGAATACCACTCGCCCAAAGCGATAGTTGAAAACCTTGCGGCCATGGAAATCCGCCACGGTAATGATCGATGCCTCGATGCCGTGCGTGTCCGCCATTTCGGCCGCGACGGGATCGAGCAGCCGCTGATCGCGCAGCCGCCGGATCACGCGCGTTTCAGTGCTGTCATCCTTGATCCAGGCAATCTCGCGATCGCCGCGCGACACCGCGATAATCGTGTCCGTAGAATACTTCTGGGCGGTGAGGCACGTGGGATTGCGGCCAACACGCGTTTCATTCGCGCGCACAATTTCCCCCGGGGCCGCCAGCGCATCCGTGCCCAAACCGCCGAGCTTGTAGCTCCCGACCATTCCGTCCTGCGACGCGATGTAAGCGCGCGCCTTCGTGCCACGCGAGAGACTGGCGACGACGGCGGTTGGCTGCGGCACATCCATCACCTTGATCACTCTCGGCGCGCAGGCCGGATCGGCGGCGAAGGTGTAAGGCCATTGCGTCGGCCCTCGACCGAGGTTGCGTGTCTTTTGAAAATTCTCCTGTGTCGTGAAATACAAATCGTGAACGCGCTTGAACAACGGTTGCAGATCGATGAACGCCACTTTGTTCTCGTCTTTGGAAATCACCACCGCGTAACCGGCAGTGCTCGCGTAGCCAGCGTTCCTGCCGGTGCGAAAGGAGTCGCGGGTTTCCTGCTGCGAAGGATCCCACGCGCTGAGCATGGCGACGTTGCCATCTCGACCGAAAACCCAGCGGCTGGCGTCGTCACCCGCAGCGGCGACGCCGGTGGGAAACTCCATGCCGGGCAGATCGATGTAG